>CXTT01000006.1_pt1 | contig 6763 bp, 6 predicted proteins | sample 941021 | NCBI WGS metagenome assembly CXTT01 (sample SAMEA3493470, study PRJEB9703) | human gut metagenome | biome: ENVO:mammalia-associated habitat; material: ENVO:feces | place: Bangladesh | collected 2010-01-06 | reverse complement strand
GACCCTGCAATGGAAGCATATCGATTTTGCCCGGAAAGAGTTACGGAAGATTATGATAAAGACAAACAAACGTCATGTGATCCCTCTGACTGAACCTGCATTGCGCATATTGCAACAATGGCAGGAAAAACGTGCAGGATGCCGGTATGTATTTGACCTTGTGAAGGAAACTTTGGATCTGGATGATGCGGAGGCACTTTATAAGGCACGTAATAATGCGACTAAATGTATCAATCAGTCATTGGCGGTCGTGGGAGAGCAGATTGGGCTACCTTTCAGTCTTTCAATGCATGCGGCCAGACATTCGTTTGCGGTTTTTGCCCTAAATAAGGGATTGTCCATGTCTGTAGTCAGCCGATTGCTCGGTCATGGAAGTACGGATGTAACAGAGAAAGTCTATGCTCGTTTCTTGCCGGAAACCTTGTCTGCAGAAGTAGCCCGACTGAAAGACGAGTTAACTCCGCTTGAAATAATCTGATTTTAGAATGGTATTGAGATAATTAGTTTTTGTTTCTATTTTCTATGTAATTGAAATATTTATGCTACAAATAATATTCTTGGTTATAGGTCTTTTTATTATCGTTCTTGCATTGTCCTTTGCTTTCAAAAGATATGCAAGGCTGATTCTGTGGTCAAGTGCAATCACCTTGTTTGCTGGTACACTATTGCTTGTCGGAATCGGTGTGATAAATCCGATTGATGGAGACAATACTGGCTCTACAACGTTTTGGGGTACTATCATAACATTGATTTCAGGTGCAGCTCTCGCCTTTTGTGCTGAAATGCTGAAAGAGGGAAATAAGGGAAAAACAAAGGTGCAAAATGGCAATTCCTCTGTTTCAGGGAAGCAGACGGCAGATAACGAGGAAACTGTTGTTTTGATTGGGATGTTGCATACTGAACTGGCTATAAAAGTTTTCGCCAAAGCGATAGAGGCTGGTTATATAGGCGAAAAAGGTTCCCATTATAAGTGGAATGATTCCAAAGTTCTGTTGGCATATATGTGTGGGCGGATATATTGTGGAGACAAGCCTGAATATTCCGAAATGGATGAGAAATCATACTGGAAATTTGGCAGAATGGGAGTCTTCCCCGATACAGAACTGAGCAACTTGTTTGAAATGCCTGATTTGGGGCAATCTCGGTCGAATAGGAAAGACCTTGCCGTTCCTGCAAAATCCAAGGAAATCGATAAGTTTTTTGAGTAGCTGTCTGGCTACTCTTTTTGTTTATAATCAATGCTTTAATCTCCAACTCTAATATTATCTAATACAATCCTAACTTCAGTCTAATTCATTAGCCTAATTTACACTAACTTCTTAAGTATTAAGAACTTTTTACCTTCGCTGCCGTTATGGCCGATGTGCACAGTCGTGCCATAACATAAACCCGGCTTACAGTCCGAGTGTGCATTAGGAAGGAAGCCATAATACGAAAACTATGGCTAAAAAATTAGATGGAGATAAAAATCTATGTGAACGGGAACTCCTTGAGAAGATTCTCGGCATAGTGGAGAAACAGTTGCAATTACCACTTCCAAGTGAGGCAGGTGGGTGCTGTCTCTATGACAACAAGTCTTTGATGGAGAAATTGCACATCAAAGAGAAGTATCTGAAAAAGTTGCGTGACAACGGTTATCTCGGTTATTCGCGCGAAGGTGACAAATACTGGTATACACAGGAAGACGTAGACCGTTTTCTGCGCCGATTCCATTATGACGCTTTTGCTATTGGTGATGAACTGCCTAAACAGGAAGGAGGTGGCTATGTTTGATAATCTGCATTTGACCAATATGCTTCGCTCGGAAGTTGAAAGCGTTCCGGAGACAGGTCTTCCGTTGGATGCATTTCCAGACAAGATACAAGAGATTATACTAAATCTTGCCAGATACGAGAATTTCAATGTGGAATATACAGTTTCGATTATCCTTTCTGCCGTTGCTACTGCGGTAGGTAATTCTTGTCATATCCGCATAAAAGGAGAATGGAAGACCTGTCCGTCCATTTATATGATGTTGGTTGGTCGTCCTGGTCTTGGAAAGACACCTCCTCTTGGTTTTATATATAAACCGATTAATGAGTATGATGACCGGCTGCATGAAAAATATGAATTGGAATGTGACGAATATGAAAGAGCCATGTCTGTCGGCAAGCACGGGAATGACGGGGAAGGGCAGTTGCTCAAAAAACCGAATTTTGTAACGACGGTTATTTATGACTCCACTCCGGAGGCGATGATGAATATTCATCAGCATAATCAACGTGGGATAACATTGGTAGTCGATGAAATTCTGGCTTTATTCAATTCGGTCAAAAGGTACAATAGTAAGAATAATCTCATTGAAGATTTGCTGACAGCGTATAGCGGACAGCCGTTAAAGGTTATCCGCAAGTCCGAATCACGTCCTGTTCTAATCAAGAATCCGTGTGTAAATGTCATCGGTTCAGTACAGACGAATATGCTGCAGGAAGTCTTCCGCTCAGAATTTCTTGCCAACGGATTGCTTGACCGTTTTCTGTTTGTCTATCCCAAAAACAGGAAGATATCCGGATGGAGACGGGAAGAAAGGAATACAGTCCGCCCTGACGTCATGAATCAATGGAGGACAATAATCAATAGAATTTTAAGCATCCCTTGTATCCTTGATGACAAGGGCACAACGGTAAATCCCCGTATCCTTACAATGTCTGACGATGCGGAAGAATACTTTTATGAATGGTACAATGGAATTATCGATGCTGTAAATGCCATTGAGGATGATGCGAATGTTGAAAGCCGGAAGATGAAACTCAACGGCCATGTAGCACGTCTTGCCCTGTTGTTTCAGGTAATGAAATGGGCTACTGATAGTGGAGATATGCAATATATTGAGTGGGATTCCGTAGAATCGGCAATCCGTATGATTGATTATTATGAGGAAACATACAGGAGGATCCAGGAAACCATTGTCATAAACAGTATCGGCGAAACGAAGGAAGTCTGGCTTTCCTTATTGGGAGATAGGTTTACTTCCGGGGATGCTGTTATTGCTGGTAGAAAAGTCGATATGTCCAGACGTACCGTCTATTATGCGCTTGACCAATTGTGTCGACTTCAGCACCCTCTAATAGAAAAACTTCAGCATGGAGTCTATCGCAAACTTATGACAGAAAACACTGATGCACCTTGCACTATTGCACTTTCGTCTTACCAAGATACCAAGCAAATTTCTCAAAGTGCAAAAGTGCAGAGTGCAACCACACTAAAATCAGAGGACCATGAGTGAATACAGATTCCATTTACAGAAATACCGACCTGGAAGCAAGACTACTTGTCCGAGCTGTGGTAAAAGCCGGTGTTTTGTCAGGTATATTGATGAACAGGGCAACATTTGCTTTCTCGAAAATGTCGGTAAGTGTGATCGTGAAAACAGTTGTGGCTACCACTATACACCTAAAGAATACTTCAAGGATAATCCTGATGTGTTGGAAATGGATGAGGGAAACGGCAAGTCGCTCCTTTCTGCCCCTTATAAGCAGGCAGATAAAACTCCGTCTTGTATTGTTCCTTCGTATATTCCATCATCTTATGTGTTAAGGAGTCTGTCGCATTATTCAATCAACCCTTTATATCAGTATTTCTGTCATGTATTTGGTGAAGATGAGACAACCAGATTGTTTGAAATGTATCGCATAGGGACATCTTCAAAATGGGGAGGCGCAGCGGTTTTCTGGCAGATAGATATAAATGGGCAGGTAAGAACCGGAAAGGTAATGTGCTATAATGCAGAGACAGGGCATCGGGTTAAAGGGCCTCAGGCTTTTGTCAGCTGGGCGCATTCTGAGTTGAAGTTGCATGATTTCCGTTTGAAGCAGTGTCTGTTTGGAGAACATCTTCTGAAAAATTCATCGTCTCCGGTAATGCTGGTGGAAAGTGAAAAGACCGCTGTTGTAATGAGCCATTTTATCCCCGATTATATATGGCTGGCAACAGGTGGAAAGAACGGTTGTTTCAACAGTGAAGCTATGCAGGTTCTCAAAGGCAGGGAGGTTACTCTCATCCCTGATTTAGGAGCAACCGAACAATGGAACGCGAAGTCCGCTTTATTATCTGGCATTTGTAAAAAGGTTACTGTCTCTGACATTCTAGAACGTACAGCGACTGAAGAACAACGCAGTCAAGGGTTGGACATTGCAGATTTCTTTCTCTTTTCACCGTCCAAACGTCAAATACTTCAACTGATGATACAGCGTAACCCTGCTTTGCAGTTGCTCATTGACGGACTGGATCTGGCATTGGTGGAGTAATCCGAAGTCTTACTTCGGGAATTTATAAGAAAGTCCATAACACAATAAGGACTTTTTGCCTGACAGCAATAAAGTTCCTCCGGCATCCGGCAGAATCCGGTTCGGAGTGAGCAAGCTCAAACATAAATCATTTATAAAAAGAATACCTATATGAATACAGATATAAAACAAGCTATGCACGTCGGAGCCGGCAAATCATTCGGCACGGCAGAGGCCAATTGCACCGTTGCGAGGAAATCGAGAATTGGGCGAAAGATGTCTATGACTGGTGTGTCCAAATATACGGGCAGGAGAACATTGTCGGGTTTCAGGTACATCTTGATGAGAGCAGTCCGCATATTCATGCCTTGGTTGTTCCTGTTGGTATTCGCCCCAAAAGCGGACGGAAGTGTGTGATGTGGTCGGCAAAGTTCGGGAAAGACCGCTATGAATATGGTCAGATATTGAAAGAAATGCACACATTCTTGTATGAAGATGTCGGTAGCAAATACGGTCTCGAACGAGGTGACAGTATTGAGGGGCGTAACGTGCATCATCTGCACAAACGCGATTATATCCGCAAACTGACCAAGGAGGCAAAACAGGCGGAGAAAGCCGTCAAGGGACTTCAATCCATGATGCGGAATCTGGAATCAAAGATTTTCAGTTATAGGCTGCAACTTGAAGAGACGGAAAAGGAACTGGCTTCCGGCAAGATCACACTCGACAGATATGAAGCGCAGAAAGCGGATATACAGAAACTCATTGCCGAGTATCAGACCAAACTCGAAGACAAGACCGACAAGCTCCACGCAAAGGAGCAGGAACTGGAGCGGCTGACCGCAGATGCGACAAAAGCACGTTCAGTTGTTCAGCCGTTCCGCAACCACAAAGTTGATTTCATGCCACCTCAAATTACCGAGAAAGTACCCTTGTTCGGTACTGACAAATGGGTCGAGCGGCAGAACCAACGTATTGCCAAGCAGTTTACCGAAATTGTCCGCAAGATAGAATCACTGTACAGGAATGATGCTGCACGGCAGGTTGAAGCCGCCCAGCGTAATGTATTGGCGGATTATGGGGAGCTTTATCAACTGAGACGGGAGAACAAATCTCTTTCTGACACAAACGAAAGTTTGGAGTCAGAGTTGAATACACTGCTTGACCAGCTGGCTATACCATCGGCGCGCAATCTGATTTTTGCCGTTGCCGATGCACTTATCGGTGGACAACCCGTACCGGTTTCCTCCGGAGGTGGTGGCTCGACCTCTGACCTGCCTTGGGATGGCCGGAGATCTGACGAAGAGGAAGAAGCTTATCGGAGGAGGTGTTTGATGTTTGCGATAGTAACGGTATGTAAGCAGCAAACGAAAAGTCGAAGGAAATAATTACAATTCGCCAAATTGCCAAACAAAAATACGCCAAATTTCCAAATGTATTTTATCCAAATTTCCAAATTTGTGTTGCAATTTATATGATTCATAAACTATTTCCCTATCTTTGCAAAAACTATGTATCCATGGAATATAAAAATCGAATAGCAGATAAATTATTGCGTGATAAGTTAGAGGCAATGGGGGCTGTTTTAATTGAAGGTCCAAAGGCTTGTGGTAAGACGACTACGGCTGAACAACAAGCTAAAAGCATCATTTATATGGACGACCCAGTAAAGCAAGAACAGTATAAACAGATGGCGCAAACTAATATCCGTTTTTTGCTTGAAGGAGAAACGCCACGTTTGATTGATGAATGGCAACATGTTCCTCAGTTTTGGGATGCCATTCGGTTTGAAGTTGATCATAGAGATGACGATGGTCAGTTTATGCTTACAGGATCTGCAGTTCCAGCTGATATGAAAGAAATTCATCATACTGGAACTGGAAGATACGGATGGCTTACTATGCGTCCTATGAGTCTTTGGGAGTCAGGAGAATCTACAGGAGAGGTTAGTTTGTCGGATTTGTTTCTTACTCCTGATAGAATAGGAGCATTAAACAAACTGACATTGCCAATGCTTGCATTTGCCGCTTGTCGTGGCGGTTGGCCTAAGTCTCTGCAAAAGAAAACGGAAAAGGCAGCATTATCGCAAGTGACGGAGTATTATAAAGCCATTACAAATAGTGATATATCGCGAGTAGATAACGTGAAAAGAGACGAGGAGCGAGCAAAAAGAATTATGCGTTCATATGCTAGACATCAGGGCTCTCAAGCAAGCATAGCAACAATTCTTGCTGATATATCAACAAATGATACTGGAAACATCAGCGATGAGACAGTAGGAGCATACCTTACTGCTTTACGAAAAATATTTGTGATAGAAGATATGCCGGCATGGAATCCAAATCTGAGAAGCAAAACAGCAGTGCGCACATCTGACACAAGATATTATGTAGATCCTTCATTGGGAGTTGCTGCTTTGGGGCTTGGGCCTAATGACCTGGTTAATGATTTGAATACATTTGGATTGTTTTTTGAGACGATGTGTATCCGTGATCTTC
>CXTT01000123.1_pt1 | contig 7723 bp, 8 predicted proteins | sample 941021 | NCBI WGS metagenome assembly CXTT01 (sample SAMEA3493470, study PRJEB9703) | human gut metagenome | biome: ENVO:mammalia-associated habitat; material: ENVO:feces | place: Bangladesh | collected 2010-01-06 | reverse complement strand
TATTGCTCGTAGTTTTCCAGTTTCAGCCTGTACTTGCGGTGAGAACTTTGTTTTTTAACAAACTCCTCCATAGTCATATTCAGATACCGTCGTACAGTCTTACGGTTCACACCCAGATATATTCCAATTTGTGTTTTGTTCAGTCCTTTCAACTGAAGCTCCCTTACTTTATGCCACATATATTGTTTCTCCTTAAAATATTGTTTCCTTATTTCCATTGCAGTATCTGTCTATGCTTTGTTTGAGCGGCAAAGATAGACATTCCCCGACATGCAAAAAACACTGTATTCGTCTCTATAAAAGTGGTACCTTTGCTTTTTCCACTTTTTGAAAGATAAAGTTACAGCCTACAGGTGATGGCGGACCCATATATATTCTGGATTACAGAACCTTCTTTATTATTTTATCGGTTGCTTTTTGCAACTGCCTGCCCGAAGAAGTTTTCCGATCTTTATGATGGCTTTTGGAGTAACATACACTGACGTTTCTTTCCACCGAACGTTCCGGAGCGTATTGTAACCGGCTCCGATCTGATCCGCACTCAAATAGTCATAGATGGCGGCAATGCTGCCGAAAAAATAGTCTTTCTTCTCAAAAACGAGATGTACATATACCACTTTATTCATTGTCAGTTATTTTTCTGCGAATATATGCAAATAATTAATATATGCATTATTTAACAATAAAAACATGCAAATAATTATTATTTGCATATAGAGGCAGTAAATATTGAAAAGTGTATTTTACTTTCTAAGTAAAATACTTATAAAAACACTAAAGTAAATAAATATTTAAAGTATCTGTTAATGATTACTTGTATGAATAGAAAATCCCCGTCTTCCCTTGAAAGGAAAAACGGGGAGGTGTAATAATAAAGGAAATAGCCTGCGTTACATCTCTTTGGCGTATCCTGTCCGAATCAAATCGGCAAGGAAATTCTCCGGTGTATCAGTGGCAATCCTCACACCTGCCTGAATCACGTAACGTTCGGCAAAATTGCACATGTACTGTTCATCTGTGCAGTTGGAATCCATCCAACTGCCCGTCCGAAGTTCATGTACAAACTCTTTGGCATCGGAGGCTGCTATGCGCTCATCCCCCGGCAATATATACATCTTCTTATTCATATTCATTCCATTAATTTTTTTGTTCTTAATTTATAATATAATTTTTGTTTTTCCTCCAAGAAAGGAAAATCCTCCAGTCTGATTCCCGCAGGAAGCGAAGATGTAGATGCAAAGATAATCAATCTTCCCAAGAATCTAACCCAATTCTCTATTTTTGTGAAATTGATCGTTCCCGAGTGTTGTCTGAACTCCACTGTCCTGTGACGTGAATAAGCTTCAAGGTTTACTTTCATGTACCTGCTGCCGAAGAGTCTTTGTAGTGACTCGATACTTTCCGCCGATCTGATATCTTCATCGGAGAACGCTCTGAGAGAACGGCAGTAGGTATTTCTGTTTCCCCTGCGTGAGGCAGGCATGAACTTGTCTATTTCAGTTTCGGCATGTTTGTAGGAAAGGATTAAGTTCTGCCAAGTTGTAAGATTAAAGTCACCCGCATTAAAATGCACATGGACTCCACAACTGCTATTTATCTTTACATTGTATGCGTCCAGCACCCAGCATACCCTCTCCAGTACCTCCAAACCCTGCTCACCGCAGAGGATCGGGCTGACCAGCTCAAAAGTATGGCTTCCCTCCAAACTTCCGTCCGTGGTCAGTTTCCAGTTGCTGTTGGTCTCGGCATTACGGCTTCCAATTTCCACAGGGATGCCAGCCTCCCGAAGCGCATCCGTCAAGGTCTGTCTCGGGCAGTTGTAGGCTTCGATCTCAACCCCGAAGCAACGGTTGAAAGTATAGTCGGGTTCTGGTCTTAAGACAGTCGCTGTCTGTGAAGCGGGAAGCAGGCCCTCGTCCCTCATTCTCTTATAGACGTTCCACACGAAGCCACGGTTTCCACGGGTAACGAGGTCGGCAATTTCACGGTGTGAAAGTCCGGTCAGAAGAAGCTTACGGATTTTTGAGGTTTTTGTTCCACTCTCGGCTAAAATGCGTCTAATTGTTTCATTCATAACTTGTTATCTCCTTTATTATTATATAACAAAGGTAATGATTTTTCTCCGTTCTTGCAAATTCAAGCATGCTCTTTATCAGCATATTAGCTTACTTTCGCTTCTGCTAAAAGTTGTATCCGTCCCACCGGAAACAGGGTGTTTTTTCTTTCATGGGGGGGATTTTTGGGGGTGTCCCGTCGGTCTCCCTTGCAGCCTTCCCACCCTTTTGCGATGTCATGTCTTTTCAGGGGAGGAAGTTCACCGGCAGCCATGCCCTTGCCTGATGTTCCGGGCCTCTCGGAAGCGTCCCGGGCTAAGGGCCGGAGGTCCCTTAGTAAATTCCTGATAAGGAAGAGCAAGAGGAGTTCCCGCACACGGGAACATAAATCAACGCAAAGCGCTGATAATAAGCATAATATTAAAATTCTTGTTAACCGATAATAAACATGTTGTAAACATCATGCTCGTAATATCTTGTTAATAAGCCTTTAAATCGTGTAAACGCATCGTTTACGGATATTAATAAACCGTTGTTTATCAATATATTGCGATGTTTTTGAAAAAAATAATAAGTTTACCTTTGGTACTTGTTTTTTTATAAATAACTTTGTTTCAAAAAGATAGATGTTAAAATGAAGCAAAAAGGAGTGGAAAAACTGACTTGTTTTCTCAGAGTGTCTCCCAGCGTTAAATATCGGCTTGACATAAACAGCGGTACGCAATCTAACAATGCTTACATCAGCCAGATGATGGAATATTTTGAAGTGTCCGGACTGACCCCGCAACAGATAACCAAGCAGCCGATAGTGCAGATCCAGAAAAGGATGGAGGATGTTATTAAAATACTCAGAAGTTATGAAAGAGATTATTTTAAGCCGGATCGTGAAAAGGAATCGAAAGACGGCAAGTTTGCGGAGGACTATGCCCGGCTGATGAACGAGCTCCGGGATCTGAAAGATGAAAACCGGAAATTGAAGGAAAGGCTGCAGGCGGATGATCTCCATACCCAAGACGCCGCCGTATACCAGGACAAGCTCAAACGCCTGGGCGACCTGCTGAAATACCAGCTTGATCCGGAGAAGTTTCCAAGGATAAAATACAGCGATGATGTAAGAGTCCCCGTCAACACCCTGCAGTTGCTTATCAAGAAGATCAACGAGGACTATGTACTGTAAACCGCATAGGCCGGGAAACACTCCGCAGGTACCGGATAACAAGGGAAAATGCACCCAGCTGGTAGACTACCTGAGTAAGGAGTCCCAGGTCGAGCGTCCCTATTATGATAATTTTTTCTCACAGCAAAAAGATTATGTTATACCCCTGACTGTCAAGAATCATATAGACAACAACCACAGGACCCTGAAAAGCAACGATGACAAATTCTATATGCTTTCCATCAATCCCAGCGGTGACGAACAGAGACATCTGATAGAAAGGGTGACCGGACGGAAGGTCGGGAAGTTCTCGGAACTAACTCCCGGGGAGCAGGAGAGTGTGCTGGCACAGATGAAGAAATTCACCCGCGAATGTATGGATGAATATGCCCGTAACTTCTACCGTGAGAAAATAAAATCAGGGGATGACCTAGTCTGGTACGGCCGCGTGGAAACGGAACGCCACTATAAGAATGATGATCCGGAGGTTAAGGCCGGCAAGGTAAAGGCGGGAGATAAGAAGCTCGGGCTCCAGCTTCATGTGCATGTGATCGTTTCCCGCATGGATAGGACGCAGACCGTATCACTCTCTCCGCTGTCAAAAAGCAGGGGAAACCGGCAGGTACTTGAAGGCAGGGAAGTCGTGGTAGGTTTTGACCGTTCCCAATGGTCCTCCCGGTGCGCTTCACGCTTCAATCAGTTGTATGATTATTTCCCTAATTACTATTCCAGGGATGAAAGCCTGAGGAAGTACTCCGAGAACTGGCAGGCCAAAAACGAACTGAAGAACGAGGCGGTCTCAAAGCTCAAACAGGAAGTTCTCAAAGGGGAGCTGAAGGAAGAAAGGCGTCTGTATGCAAACACTTTCCGGATTTACCGGTTTGTGGTAAATCCCAGGAAGGCAATTATTCAGGAACTTAAAAGGCTGGGGACGGATCTTCTTTCCGGAAGAAATCTGTAGCATCAACCTTTCGTTAGTCGGGATTTTCAAAAACATGAATTTTATCATCTTTCCAGAACCAGGTAACAAACAATGAGGGAGCCTATACAGCGGTTCTAACAGTGAAAAACAGAAGATTAAAGAGAGAAAAACGGATTCGAAATTGTATATCAAGTGTTGCAAGAGAGGCTCAAACACATCTTCTGAGGGTATAATTATGTGTACCTTTTTTTTTCTGGAGGTTAGGATAATGGTGTGCCGTTAAATGCTCGTGTGAAGCATGTCAGGCAATATGGAGAACGGATGGAAGTATTACATATGGATTACAAAGTGCAGCATTCCCTGACCACGGAGTATGTGGAAAGGTTTTACTTCGAACAGTGATGTTCTGGGTGTTTATTGCTGTTGCGTTCCTTTCAAGGTCAGTTAGGCTGCATCCATATACCAGAGATTTTGGGGATCTTGGAATCCTTGTATACATTGGGTCAGGAAGATATGGAGGGATACCTTGGTACGGAAGCGTTTGATTTTTATACTTCTCAGATGTGGGATTACGAGTTCCAGGAATGTTATGTCTTTTGGCCCCATAGGAAGTTCACCGCCGGTCAAGTGGCATGCCTGGTTAGGATACATCCTCAGAAATGCTTTAATCTAAGCGCTGAGGAACCAGCACTTCTGTCCCCTCAGTTGAGTGGATATGTTCTGTCGGTGAGGGGTATCGTCAGATAGTCCGCCTACATTCACTTTCATATAAAAGAATCCAAACGCTTTGTCAAGTTGTACACTCTGGTAGTCCAGATGTGAAGATTTCTAAAGTATCAGTCGCAGATCAGCTATCTGCTACATGTCATATGGAGCAGGTAATAACAATCTGCGACTGAAAAATCTTCATCTTATTCCATAAATCGAACTTCGATTTTCACTTTTATTTTTATCTAATCGCCATCTGCTATTTCCCATCCGAGATTTTTAGCAATTATATCCATATTCTTCTCGGACAAATGGAATAAATATCCCGTATATTTAGAATACATCAAATCTTTTGGATCATCCGCATGGTTAGCACCCAATATATGACCTAGTTCGTGTGCCATAACCCCAGGATACATCAGCTGGGTTGTAGACATCCCACTGGCTTTAAAATCCGAAGCCGTATTAACATTATAAGAATTGAGCCAAGATATGCCCAAAATGTTGTTGTCCCAAGTTCCCCAGCGTATCAAAAAATAAATTTGATCGTCATAACCTTCTGCTTTCGGATTAGCTTTTAATGAGGCAGTAAAGCCATCCAGCCCTTCATCGGCATTGCCGCTCGGACAAGCATATTCAGTAGTATAAAGTACAAAGTGGAGATTGACATATCTTTTCAGTCCATGAACTGCATAAACCGAGTTCGCCGCATCCTGCATCTGGGCACTAACTTCGTTAGGATAAACAGTACTTCCATTCTCTCTCAGACAAATGACATATACCGTTTTAGGTTCAGAAGGTACTGCACGTGTCTGACTTTCAGTTATTCCATGAGGTACCTGAGGCGTTTTTATGTAATCATTTATATAATCGCATTCAGGAAGATTCAATATTTTCTTGGCTTTGTCAACATTGATTTTTACTGAAACAGGATACTTTCCAGCACTTCTTGTCCTTGAATCATAAATGCATTCAAAAGCCTCCTTCTCGTTTATTGCACGTGTCTTTTTAAATAGTGCAGCATAAAATTCGGCAATCTCATTCATCATTTGCGCTTCCTTGTATGCGATGTAGCTGATGGATTCGCCATTGCGATAAAAACGTAATACTGCGAACTCATCTCCCAGTATAAAGTTGGTAGAATCCTTGTCCCTGCCGTTAAACAGACGGACATTCTCATTATCCAGCTGTATTTTAGTACGCTTATCCATAGAAACATGTACCTGACGGTTGAAACCATTGTCTTTTAGAATAATCATTTTGCCAAAGTCCGATACATCGTTAAGTTGTGTCGCTAAATCAGTATAACTTACTGATTGTAAGTCAATGGAAGCTGTAACTGGAGCATCAATAGATGTTGTTAGAGAATCAACTTCATTAGAACATGCAGCTAATAATGCCGCGGTTCCTAGCATTAAAAGTAACTTTACATTCTTCATTTTGTTAAAATTTAAAATAAACATTGGTTTTATAATTGTTGCAACAATTCATTATTATATGTAACATATTAATAGTATACATATCAATATTAGTTCTGAAGATGGAACGGAAAAAAGAGCACCGTTTTATGACACTCATCCCATTTCCACTGATGCACGATGTGATTCCACATTTTCCCTGATCCCAATGCACATTTTACTAAGCTAATCTCCCAATCATTGCCATCCAAACACCATATACGCCCAGCAACCGATGCCTGTCTGCTCATAATGCATTCCTACTGCAAATTTTAACCGAACAGCACTCCATAATATATTTTAAAATTACCGAAGTTTAATTAAAAACCCATGCTTTGCTTTCAATAATATATTTATTAAAAACGATTAAAATAAATAATCAAAAACACCGCCCAATACTCAACAAAATAAATCGAGCGTAAATGTAGGTGATTTAAATTAATTATGCAAATAAAAAGAGTAAAAAATATAATTAAACTATGATGTTAAATGTATCAAATGGAATACAGTTGTGGACAGTAATGTTTTTTTAGGATAGTGATAGTTATGGCAGGTAATACCCGAAGTGATTATTAATTAAATAATTAAAACAATATTTTCTTGGAATCAAATTCATATTTTTAGATGGAAAATATGGAAACAAATTTGATTGGCTATGTCGAAATCCAATCCGGGATACGTATATAATATTATCTAGTATCCGAAAGATAGGAGGAAGCGTCTTATAAATGATGTGGAACCGGGATTGCGTGAACTTCTAAATGCAAAACCGGTAGATAACGGACGGGAAATCCGGAAAATAGAAATCATTTCCGATCACATCCATGTATTCGTCAAGGCCATTCCATCTGATTTCATTGTGCATATTATATTGCAACTGAAAGGATATGTATTTTTCATGATCAGGTTTGAATAACCACATCTGAAACAGAAAGTTCTTACATTGTATATCCGTTCATGGTATGTAGAAACAATAGGGCATATTCCAGAAAGATATATATTGAAATATATTGAATACTAGAAAAGGAAGTGAAAAATATTATACTCTCCTCTTTCGGGAAGACTTTCATCCAATATCTGAAGAAGTAGACCCTTGCTTCACACCTGTCGTAATCGGGTATCATTATTGACATACTATTAATCAAACTTTATACAATTCTCTTATGCCATTAATTGATAGCTATTTTGCTAATTTCATTAACAGCTTTAAAATATACATTGATATTTGATACCTGATACAGTTCTTATTTGATGATACTTCTCTCTGGTCTATGATTTTTAATAAGAACATACTTAGACAGTGGATATGTTAAAGGTCTTTAGATGTCTCTCTCTCTTATATATCTACAATATAATAGGGCTTATTTGTTGTTTCCAACAAAAAATATGATTTCATAAAATATAAAGATATACTTAATATTGTTAT
>CXTT01000187.1_pt1 | contig 8299 bp, 8 predicted proteins | sample 941021 | NCBI WGS metagenome assembly CXTT01 (sample SAMEA3493470, study PRJEB9703) | human gut metagenome | biome: ENVO:mammalia-associated habitat; material: ENVO:feces | place: Bangladesh | collected 2010-01-06 | reverse complement strand
TACTTTTGCGAAGTTACTTAGGCATCCCCGTACCTCATTTCTCCTCCAGCTTCTCCCTGATACGATAAAGACGAGTTATAGCCGGATTGTAGAAAGCATCGGGATAATGGGCCCTGATACACGATAAATCAGATTCTATACAAAGTTTTACATCAAAAATACGCTCCGCTTTACTCAGTTCCAGTTCCTGAGGCAACTGTGCAGTCTGTGCCCATTCCATTAATTCTTTCACACTCTGTTCGTCAAACTTATATTCCATCTTACTCTTGTTTTTCCGCAAATTTACAACTTAAAGGCCATAAAACAAAGCACCCTCCTCATTTCCTCCCGGTTCAATCCCTACTTATAGTGATTGCCTTCTTCACAATACCTAAATCGAGTGATTGCCCCGCAACACAGAACCAGCTATCTTTGCCAATACATTAATTAGTCATAATTATTACGTAAGTCACATTTAAGTGAGATAAGCCAATCCGGCCGAAGTGATTCTCCCGGATTCCATTTTGTTGAGTTGTTATTTTAATTATCATACTGTTTAATTGTTGTATGTAAATAACGTATTCAAATAGAACGAAAAACGTCCGGCCTGTGAAGGTCGGACGTTTTTTTTATTTCTTATCCGCGAATGACTTTTTCAGCAGCTGCATTATCCATAAATAGTTCCACGTTATCGGCATGATGCGCTATATAGGCGGCCGGTCCGGTATCTCCCGAATAAAAGATATCTTCTACAACCGGACTTTTCACCCTTCCTGTTATCAGGAAGATGATCCTTCGGGCATTCAAAATCGGAAGTCCTGTCAAAGCTATTCTCTTTTGACCGTTATTCGGATTAAAATTCGCCTCATATATATGATCAGTTGAAAGCAATTCCTCCTGTCCGGGAAAGATAGACGACGTATGTCCGTCATTACCCGCTCCCAGCAGCACTACGTCAAATACCGGGAACTCATTCTCCACCGGCACTTCTTTCATCACCAGCTTCGAATAGCGGGCAGCCTCCTTCTTCGGATTCTTCTCCCCCTGTATTCGAAACACATTCTCGTACGGAATAGGTACAATACTCAGCAACAACGACCGCATCATGCCATAATTACTGTCCGAATTTTCGGGAGGCACACAACGTTCATCTACCCAAAACACTTTCAGTCGTTCCCAAGGAGTGATATCCGTATATTCATTCGCCCATAAGTCAAACATCAGTGCCGGAGTGCTTCCACCACTAAACGCGATACAAAAGGTCCTGTCCGGTTCATCTAACATCAGTTTCACCAAATGTAATATCAGTGCACGTGCCGTCTCTATGGACGAAGGAAAAATGTAGGGTTTCATAGCTCGCAATATTGATCTGTGTTTGTTAAGTTCTTGCATGGATTGGTCCATTCGGCACCATGCTCATGCATCATAGCCTCACTCTCCAAAGGTCCCCAAGTTCCAGCAGGATAACCATACAACGGCGCCTCGGGATGTTCATTCCAATAACGCAGAATCGGATCGAAGAAATGCCAGGATGCTTCTACTGCATCACTCCGTGTAAAGAGGGTCTGGTCGCCCAGGATACAGTCTTCTATCAGACGGGCATAGGCATCTCCGCCGGGGACACCCCCCAACTGATCATAACTGAAATCCATCGTTACCTGTTTGACCTCAAATCCGGGTCCCGGCACTTTCATGCCAAATTTCAACACAATACCTTCATTGGGCTGCAAACGCAATATCAGCTTATTGGCTCTCGGACAATTACCACCCGCGCAATGGAACATCTGATGAGGAGTTTCACGGAAATGCACCACTATCTCAGTCACTTTTGTCGGCATCTGTTTTCCGGTCCTGATATAAAAAGGTACTCCACTCCACCGCCAGTTACTGATACCCAGTTTCATTGCAATATAAGTCTCGGTACGTGAGTCGGGTGAAATATTCTTCTCTTCCCGATACCCCCTTTTATTTCCCCCTGCCGTATATTGCCCCCGGACAATATGTTCACTCAAATCCGTTTCGGTCAAAGGAGTCAGAGACTCGTATACCTTCACCACTTCATTACGGAAATTATCCGCATTAAACACAGCGGGAGGTTCCATAGCAGTCAATGCCACGAGCTGGATCAGATGATTCTGTACCATATCCCTCAGTGCACCCGTAGTATCATAAAAACCGCCGCGTTGCTCGATTCCGAGATTCTCCACGGCGGTCACTTCCACATAATCTATATAATTACGGTTCCATAAAGGCTCAAAAATACCATTGGCAAAACGAAAAGCTAACAGGTTCTGAGCCGTTTCTTTACCTAAGAAATGATCGATTCGGTAAATCTGATGTTCGTCGAATACAGAAGCATAAATTTTATTCAGTTTCTCAGCCGATTCCAGATCATACCCGAATGGCTTTTCAACGATAATTCGTGCACGGCCTTTATTCAGATGCACCGACTTCAGGTGCAACGGAATCACACCATACAATGATGGAGGCGTAGCGAGGTAAAACAGCAGGTCATCCGGCCGGCTATCTCCGCTCAGTTCTTCAATGCGTAGGCGAAGCTGTCCGTATCCGCTTTCCAATGCCGGGTCTATTGCCAGATAGTGAAGATGTCCAACGAAAGCGTCCATCTTCTCCTTATTCTGCTCTTCCGACTTCACAAATTTCTCCATCTCATTATAAATGTAAGTCCGATAGTCCGCATCTTCATAAACCGTACGTCCCACCCCGAGAATTTCAAATTCTTCCGGAAGACGCTTGGCTACATACAACGAATACAATGCCGGCATCAACTTACGCTTCGTCAAGTCACCCGAAGCACCAAAGATAGTCATTACAAATTTACTCATATTTCTTTTTTTGCTTATACATTATACGTACCCGACTTTGTATCTCCTCCGTGTCCTGTCCAGTTTTCATGGAAAAAGACTCCTCGTAACTCATCTTTCCGCTCAAATGTATGAGCACCGAAATAATCGCGCTGTGCCTGTACCAGATTGGCCGGAAGATCAGCCGACACTAACGAATAGAAATAATTCAAAGCCGAAGAGAAAGCCGGAACCGGCAGTTCCTCACGCATGGCTTGTGCCACCAGGTTCTTCCAGCCGGACAACAGACCTTTGATCTCTTCTTCAAAATAAGGGGCCAGCAGCAGATGTTTAGGCTTTTCTTTTGCCTCAAATGCCGCAGCAATATCATTCAGGAAAACACTGCGAATAATACAACCGCCTCTCCACATCCGTGCAATCGAAGCCAGATCGAGGTTCCATCCAAATGTATCGGAAGCACGTTGCAACACCGCAAACCCTTGAGCATACGAAACCAGTTTCGAAGCATACAATGCCGAGAAAATCTCTTTTTCCGTATCTTGTTTATTATATACAGCCATCGAGTACCTGCATTGATATTGCCGGGCAGCAGCTTCACGCAGTTCCTTCCGAGCCGACAAACTGCGTTCAAAAACGGCCGTAGCAATCAATCCCAGTGGCATACCTAATTCCATGGCATTAATCACCGACCATTTGCCTGTCCCTTTCTGTCCGGCGGCATCCAGGATCTTATCAATCAGATAGGCCCCTGTCTTATCTTTATGGCAGAGTATATTACCTGTAATTTCTATCAGATAACTCCGTAGTTTACCTTCATTCCAACGGGTGAACACAGATGCCATCTCCTCGTTAGTCATATCCAGCAGCTCCTTCATCACCCAATAAGCTTCAGCAATCAACTGCATATCACCATACTCTATCCCGTTGTGTATCATTTTCACAAAATGTCCCGATCCGGCAGGTCCCACCCACTGGCAGCACGGAGTACCATCCGGCGCTTGGGCCGCAATGCTCTGCAAAATCGGTTTCACCTCTTCCCATGCTTTCTCCGAACCGCCCGGCATGATAGAAGCTCCGTTCAAAGCTCCCTCTTCTCCGCCCGAAACACCGGCACCGACGAACAGAAAACCTTTCGACTCTGCCAGTTTCACTCTTCGGTTCGTATCTTCATAATTCGAGTTACCACCGTCAATCAATATATCACCCGGAGAAAGATACGGGAAAAGTTGCTCCATCAGCTCATCCACCGGACTACCGGCACGTACCATCATCATTATCTTACGAGGCAAAGCGATCGATTCTACAAAAGCCTCTATATCCGTGAAGCCCTCTATATGCTTGCCTTTAGCCCTTCCGTTGATGAAACGTTCCACCACGCCTTCTTCCACACCCGGTACCGTACGATTATACACCGATACGCTCCAACCTCTGCTTTCCATGTTCAGAGCTAAATTTTCTCCCATCACAGCTAAACCAATCAGGCCTATATCTGTTTTATTCTGAGTTGCCATAATTGTAATATGTATCTAAATTGGTTGATTTTTTGTTCTTTTTCTTATTATCTATAACACATATCGAAAATATTTGTTCGGATAGTTTCAGAAAAAAGTATTACTTTTGTAACAAACTGCTAAAACCTCGTAATGAAGAAAATACACATAGGACTTTTGCCACGTATCATCATAGCTATTATACTTGGTATCGCTATCGGAAATTTCCTGCCGACACCTTTGGTACGGCTGTTCGTGACCTTCAACTCCATCTTTGGAGAATTCCTCAATTTCTCCATACCTCTTATCATTCTCGGACTGGTTACCATTGCCATAGCCGATATTGGTAAAGGAGCCGGACGAATGCTGCTTGTCACGGCACTCATTGCATATGGTGCCACTCTTTTCTCCGGATTTCTGTCCTACTTCACCGGAGCCGCCATTTTCCCTTCGCTCATTACTCCGGGAGCACCTCTCGACGAAGTGAGTGAGGCGCAAGGAATCCTACCCTATTTCTCTGTTGCCATTCCACCCTTGATGAATGTCATGACGGCACTGGTCCTTGCCTTTACCCTCGGCCTGGGGTTGGCAAGCCTGCATAGTGACGCCCTGAAAAACGTAGCACGAGACTTTCAAGAGATCATCGTACGTATGATAAGCGCAGTCATCCTCCCGTTGCTGCCCATTTACATCTTTGGTATTTTCCTCAATATGACACACTCCGGACAAGTATTCTCCATCCTTATGGTGTTTATTAAAATTATCGGTGTCATTTTCATACTACATATTTTCTTGCTGGTTTTTCAATATTGCATTGCGGCATTGTTTGTCCGTAAAAACCCGTTCCGCTTGTTGGGACGGATGCTGCCGGCTTATTTCACCGCTTTAGGCACTCAGTCATCAGCCGCCACCATCCCTGTCACACTCGAACAGACCAAGAAGAACGGTGTATCAGCCGATATAGCCGGATTTGTCATCCCGCTTTGCGCCACCATTCATTTATCCGGAAGCACCCTGAAGATTGTGGCCTGTGCTTTAGCCTTAATGATGATGCAGGGCATGCCTTTCGATTTTTCCCTGTTTGCAGGTTTCATTTTCATGCTCGGCATCACGATGATTGCCGCTCCCGGCGTTCCTGGAGGCGCTATTATGGCTTCTTTAGGCATCCTCCAGTCCATGCTCGGTTTCGATGAATCGGCCCAGGCATTGATGATCGCCCTCTACATTGCTATGGACAGTTTCGGTACAGCTTGTAACGTAACCGGTGATGGAGCCATCGCTCTGATTATAGACAAGATCATGGGGAAAAGAAAAACTCCCGAAAGCCTCTAATGGCTATCGGGAGTTCACCCTGTTTGGTTATTAATTCCGTTTTTATAATGTCATAGCCTGCCCGCCTATTACACCGGCTACAGCACTTGCCACAGCAATAATCAACTTCAATATAATATTCTATCCCGTTTTCTTCATACTCTTTATCCTCCTTCCGCTGTCAATAATTATTATATCAGCAATAAATTTTATCAGGCTGTCGGATCATCCACAATATCTCCACTACCCGATCCGCCATTAATTGTTCCCCCTATCGCACTGACTTTCTGGAATTCCACTCCCTGAAGCAAAGCACGGGTAGTGCCGATAGCTGCGGGACGAGTATATTCCGGAGTAAACAGACAACGAAGAGCCGCCACCTGATTCGGACTCACCTCTTCCTCTTGATCCACTCCATGCCCTTGTGTACAAGCTTTCATCGTGAAAGTGCCTAATCCCTCCAGACGTGCCGAACGGCTATTCAACAATTCTTTACGCATGGCAGTCATCAAGTTACGAATCACATTATGAACATCACCCGGTGTCAACGATGATTTTTCAGCTATTACTTCAGCCAACTGTTGTGAAGTTACCATTTTTCCAACTTTCACCAGAGTCAGGTGCCACTGTTTCTTTCCCTCTTTAGTTTTCAACTGCGATTGTCTCGCTCTATAAAATAAAGGCATAATTTTTCTCCTTCTTTACTAATGTTACTACTACGTTTCATTCATGTTTCGTTGATCAACACTGCAAAGATGAAGATTTACAAATTATCGGCAAAGGAAAAAACGGTCCGGAAAGCAGTTTTCTCAGAAAAACTTATAAGACACTGATTATCTGTATCATAATTCTAAGCTCTTCGTTCAAAACAGGTTCATACACATGTACCCAATATCAGTTAAGTTTTAGTTCATCCGACAAATGCATAGTTTCAGTACAGAAAGTCTCACAATAGTAGTAATATATAGATATTATTTTTAAATTTTGCAATTAAACAATAATATTCCACCATATATAAGTAAAGCGGACTATATTACCAACCAAGAGATAATGCTACTTTTAGCGAAACGCATAAAGGAGTATAGGCTTGCCGCACGGATGAGCCAAAAGGAAATGGCGGAGAAATCCGGTGTGAGTCTTGCTACTATAAGCCATTTTGAATAAGGTGTCAATCAGAACATGACCCTAAATAATTTCATATCATTGTTGCGGATAATCGGCATGGAGCAACGTATAAGTGATTTACTGCCTGAGTTGCCCATGCCACTAATGGCACTGAAACAACTAAATAAATTCATTCCCCAAAGAGTAAGGAGAAACAATAATGATACAAAATCTTGATGTGTTTTTATGGAATCGGAAAGTGGGTACATTGGTAGCCTATAAGGAGAAATACGTAGACAAGGTAATCAGTGTTGTCAGCAACTACCAGCGATATGCGCACATAGCAGGAGTTGATGCCTATTGGGGGCATCAAATAAAAGAGGAAATCAATGACCGTATTGGGATGTTATAAGCTAAATATAAAAAATGGGAATATCAATGCTATATTGAATATGAATCATCGTAATTATTAGTTACCATTTGTTTTGTAACTCTATTATTTTTTCGACTGTAACTTCTTTTATTTTTTCGACTATATTAGATCTATGGTAGGAAGCATAATATTGACAATATCACTTCGCTTGATGCAAGCAAAAGAAACGCTTCATAAATAGAATATAGACCAAACTCAGCGCAATAATGGTACCCGACAAATACCCATATTCATTCCCCGGAAATAGAAGATACCCGGCTATAACTACTGCCTGCACCAACATATACACCAACGAAACCACCATGTGAGGAATTTTCAGTTCATTTGCCATAATCTGGTACAAATGTTTCCGATGTGGCAAACCAATATTCTCATGCAACATCAACCGATGAATTATCGTCAGCGCACTATCCACCCCATAGACTGCCAACAAGACAATCCAGCTGAAATTTTCCGTACGGATTATCAGCATACCGATCAGAAAGAGGATCACGAAAGCAATGCTAACCGAACCTACATCCCCCGCAAAACACTTTGCCTGTTTCCGGAAATTGAAGAAGTTAAAGACCAACACAGCACAAAGCATGGTATAAATCAAAGTCGGCTCTACAAATGGAACATATACCCCATTTATAAATGCTAATGCCGTCAGCACCACCAACGAGTATCCACCTGTAATGCCATTAATACCATCCATAAAATTATAGGCATTGATAATCCCTGTGCAAACAATCAAAGCAACCACAATGGTCCACCAAGGCAAACTGAACAACCCCCATTGATAGAACATCAAAGCCATCGCCGTAAAATGAAACACCAAACGTAACCCCTGAGAAGTAGAACGAATGTCGTCTACAAAACTGATAAAAGTAATCAATGTCAGAGCCAGCATAAACCAAGGATACTCAAACTGATTCGTCAGAAAGTAAGCTAATGCGCCAAAGAAGAAAATGATTCCTCCCCCTCTCAAAGTGATCCGGGTGTGCGAACTCCGCTCGTTCGGTTTATCGATGATATTGCATTTATCAGCAATACGGAAATAAAAAAGTTCTGCCAGAAATAGCAGAACCAGGATTATTAAATAGTACATAACTTATTTAGTTTCTTCAAATGAACGAATGGTTTTAATCAACCCCTCTTTAGCTGTCACAGGCATT
>CXTT01000150.1_pt1 | contig 8781 bp, 8 predicted proteins | sample 941021 | NCBI WGS metagenome assembly CXTT01 (sample SAMEA3493470, study PRJEB9703) | human gut metagenome | biome: ENVO:mammalia-associated habitat; material: ENVO:feces | place: Bangladesh | collected 2010-01-06 | reverse complement strand
TTACTGTGAAGTAAATGTGGTGTTTGTTTTATCAATGTCCCAAAGTTCAGCGGAACATGGGACATTTTTTTATTGTTCGAACCACCAGATAATGAATAGTGTAAAGAGTGTTGCCAATACGGTACAAACCAGCGAACCTTCAAAACCAAATGCCCCTCCATTAATCAGATTATTTGCAGGCAGACGAAGTGAAAACAAGGTTTCACAGAAACGATTGCCACTGACTTCATAGCCAAGTACGGGCCCTTGAATCCAGTTCCAAAAGAAATGAAGCGAAACAGGAAACCAAAGATTACGGGTGTAAAGATAGGAAGCTCCCAGTAACAACCCTCCCAACACCAGATTGAGCATGGGTAAAAAAGCCACATTGGGATTCATCAGATGAAGCAACGCAAACAAAAGGGAAGAGATGAGAAAAGAAATGAATTTATTGAGACGCGTACGCAACAAACGCCCCAGAACATATCCGCGCATCATAGTTTCTTCGACAATGGCAACCATGGCGAAAAACAACCCGCTTAAGAGCAAATCGCTCCAATGCAAATGGACACCGAGGTGAGCGAAGACGAACGTGCCCGTAATGCAGTGCGTAATCTCTTTGCCCGCCAGGCTGTCATCAGCGCGGATGCCTACCGCCGTCTGCTGAAACCTTCCATCGAAACCGAATTTGCCTCCCTCAGTAAAAGAACAGGCCGATGACGAAGCGATCCGGGTCTTTGCCGAAAACCTGCGCCAACTGCTTCTTGCCCCACCCTTGGGACAAAAACGGGTAATGGGTATCGATCCCGGCTTTCGCACCGGTTGTAAGGTGGTCTGCCTCGATGCACAAGGCAATCTCGTACACAATGAAAACATCTATCCTCACCCGCCGGTAGACAAAAAAACTGAAGCGGCTTCGAAACTCCGCAAAATGATTGAAGCTTACAAGATAGAGGCCATCGCCATCGGTAACGGAACTGCCAGCCGCGAAACGGAAAACTTCGTCACGCACCAACAGTTCGACCGTCCCGTGCAGGTCTTTGTTGTCAGCGAACAGGGTGCTTCCATCTACTCGGCCTCCAAAACGGCCCGTGACGAGTTTCCCGATTATGATGTCACCGTCCGTGGGGCCGTCTCCATCGCTCGCCGGCTGATGGATCCGCTGGCGGAACTGGTCAAGATCGCTCCTAAGCCCATCGGTGTCGGCCAATACCAGCATGATGTAGACCAGACCAAATTGAAAAAATCACTCGACCAGACAGTGGAGAACTGTGGAATGTCAGAAACGACCAAAGGGTCTGTTATCAAAAAGCGGATACTCGCTATCTTTTTGCTCCATTATTCTACAAACGGATGACATTTGGCTGGTTCCCAAGAGGCAAACTCCTTAGGAAGCATACGCCATTGCTTCCGGTCTTTGCCAAGTAAACAATGCCATTAAAAGTGGAACGGAGAGAATATTTACGCTTGCCCCTTTGTCATCTAAAAGATTTTCTATAACTTGCCACTGTTTATCAGTCAGGTCGATATGCAAGATCCCATTTTATTACTCTTTAAGTATGATTTCATCGTTATATTCAAAGACAAAAGGAGATAAGAAACGACCAACTGATAGGCTTCTAAACCAAATTAAAGCAATTTCTTTCATTTATTTTGATTTTACCAGATACCATGATTCGACTGATACTATTGACTGACTTTACAGAATCCTTTTCATACAATTTATTGAAAGGGGTTTTGGCATACTCAAAAAAACATGAACCATGGGTTGTATGCCGGATGCCACCTTCCTATAAACTTACTTATGGGATAGAAGGGGTTCTGAAATGGGCAAAAGCGTGGCAAGCAGACGCCATTATCGGTAGATTTGATAATGATGATAATGTAGAGTTGTTCCGTAAAAACGGAATTATCGCAATTGCGCAAGACTACAAATCAAGATTCAGCAATATTCCCAACATCACCGGCGACTACCACAAAACCGGCAGGATGGCAGCAGAGTTTTTTTTAAGCAAAGGATTCCGGTACTTCGCTTTCTATGGTTACCGTGATACCGTTTGGTCGCAGGAACGTTGCGAAGGCTTCTACGAGTGTATAGCCGAACATGGTTTCGGCAATAATTTCTATTCCTATCAAGAGCAGTCACTTGATGATTTATGGTTTTATGAAGCTCCTCCTCTGCTTACATGGTTAAAATCATTGCCACAACCCACGGCGCTTATGGCTTGTGATGACAACCAAGGTAACCGCATCACTGAAATCTGTAAGGTTAACAATATCAGAGTACCCGACAAGATCGCCATATTAGGTGTTGATAATGACGAAATAATATGCAATCTGTCTGATCCTCCCCTATCCAGTATCAGTCAAAATATTGTGAGAGGTGGATTTGAAGCTGCCGAACTTATAGAACATTTACTGAACGACGAAGAATGCTCTTACCAAGACGTGGTGCTCCAACCGGTAAATATAGTAAATAGGCTTTCAACAGACTTTTACTCTACCACCAACACACATATTCACACAGCTTTGAAATATATCCACCGGAACTTAGCCAATGACATCACTGTATCGGACATTGTCAAGCAAGTGCCTTTATCGCGCCGTCTGTTGGAGATACGTTTCAAAGAGGTCACCAAGCAATCCATTCACAAATATATCTTAAATCTCAGGATCGAGCGTTTTGCACAATTACTTCTGGCAAGCGACGCCCCGATTGCAGATGTGGCGGAACAAGTAGGAATAAATAATCTCAAAAACCTGTCCCGCCAATTTAAAACTTTAAAGAACGTCTCTCCCTATGAATACAGGAAAGAACACCGGATGATGTCCAATGATAACTATTGAAAGAATCGCTCTCTTAATTCGGTAAGAACAGCATTTCATCCTGCAGAGGAACTTCCGGAAAATCCAGTCCGGAGAATCCTACTTCCAATTCCTGCCCCATGTAATCCTCAAAATACAATAAATGCAACTCATGAAAACCTTTTTCAAGAGCAATCTTTCCTTCGGCGCGGCGGGCACTATGTCCACCGTCGTTATCAACAACCAATTTACCGTCAATATAAAGCATTGAACCGTCATCCGAGAATGTATAGAAACGGTATATTCCTTTTTCGGGAATCTGTATCAACGTATGGAAGTCATAGGCAAAGTGATCTGCAACGGCAGCCTCTTTGATCGAAATATTCTTCATAACCCCTTCTTTTACTTTAAGACAAGAAGCGATGCCGGCAACCCGCTTGCACTTTCCTTCATAATAGGTATATGCCACCCCTTGTTTGGGTGAAGATACATTCTTTACTGCCGGCAGGTAGTCCGCGGTCCGTTCTTCCTCCGAATTCAAGCCGGAAGGATAATAATAGGTCGCTTCACGTCCCGAAGGTGTAGTGATCCATGTATCAAACCTGAATTTGCCTTCGTACAGTTCGATGATGCGTGCTCCCCTCGTCAGTTCACCATAAGCATCCGCACCGGTTACACGTCCGTACCCAAGTACAATGTCTTTGTTAATTCCAAGGTAATCATTATCATGATCGTGACCCGCAAATACACCCATCACATCCTTCATATCAATAAATGAAGCGAACATGCCGGAATTGATATTCGCAGAAGCGACTTCACCTTCCCTGTTATTACCGAAAGTCTTTCCATCACCTGCTATCTCGTTGTATTCAAGCAAAGGGATATGGAAGAAAGCCAATGCGGGCACAGGGTTTCCATTGTTTTCTTTGGTAAAACGGGCACTTTGCTTGCGATACCATGCTATCTGGTCAAAGTGAATCCAGTCGTAAGGACCGTAAAGCTTGTTCGGCTGATAGTCATTAGAGTCCATACAATACAGCAATGCTTCTACTTTCTCTCTGTTTTTCGAGCCATAAACCGGTATCACACAATTGCCACATCCCATGATGCCTTCCGGTCCTTTTGCTCCTGCATAATAAGGAGACTCCAGAAGAAGATCATAGATATCGTCCTTTGCCATGTGTTCCGCATCGTGGTTTCCCATAGTAACGACAAAAGGAACCTTAGCTTCATCGAAGATACGAATCACGGACTTCCAACCATCAATGGCAGGATCTTCAGTTACTACATCTCCACTCAATATGGCAATATCAGGATGTTCCGCTTTCAAGACGGCACAGATGGTCGCTTCTGTTTCAGTACACGCCAGAGATCGGGGTGTCCAATGCAAATCCGTAAATTGGGCAATTTTAAACTTCCCATCTTTAAAAGAGAATTGTTTCTGCGCAAAAACCGCAGCCGGGACGCAACCCAACAACACGAATAAAAGAATAACTATTTTTTTCATGATTCTTTGATATTAGTATATTTCTACTTCATCTCCATACTGAAAAAGGGCAAATGATACAGTAAGCAACCAATAAGCCATTTTCATAATGCTTGGGATAAAAGGCCGGGATACTCCCGGATTATCTTAAGGATAAGTTCACCGAACAATGTATTCGTCCAGGCAAACCAAGAGCGCGTGAAATCAGCGGCATTCTCCGAGTTGAAGGATTCGTGCATAAAACCTGTTCCGCCATCCGTATCACGCAATTGTTTCAGGCAATTGCGTATTTCCTCAGGGTCATCCGTCGTAAAAGCTTTCATAATGATACTCATCGGCCAAATGTAGTTCAACCCCACATGGGGGCCTCCCACACCTTCACCGGCTTTACCTTTAAAAAAATAAGGATTGTTTTCACTCCATATCATTTTACGGGTATTCCGGTAGACGGCATCCTTAAACGAACAGTAACCCAAATAAGGAGCCGCCAGTAAACAAGGAACATTGGCATCGTCCATACAAAGGGCATTACCGAAACCATCCACTTCGAAAGCATATATCCGCCCGCATACAGGATGATTGAATGTTCCATATCTACGGATAGCGGCATCCACTTCATCCGCCAATGCGGTACATTCTTCCGCAAAGGGAAGATTATCATAAACCTCACGTTCTATCTCCGCCAACTGCCGTAATGACACCACCGCAAACATATTGGAAGGAATAAGGAAGCCGTATTGAGTAGCATCGTCCGAAGGGCGGAAAGAGGAAACGATCAAACCCACCGGTTTTACCGGCGCACCCCATCCGTTATTAATTTGTGAATCAGTCGGGCGGTCACAATCACGCGCAAAACTGTATGGCCCCAAACCTTGTTTGCGTTGTTGCTCTTTAAAGGTCTGCACTACCAGCTTCATGGTCTCGTGCCAATCCGCATCAAATGCGGAAATATCTTTCGTCAACAACCAGTAGTGATAAGCCAGACGTATGGGGTAACATAAAGAATCTATTTCCCATTTGCGCTCATGCAGTTCTTTCACCATATGTTGTGTATGGTCAGTCTCCCAATAACTGCCCAACGGACCGTCATTGAATGCATTGGCATAAGGATCAATCCGGATACATTCCGCCTGCCTGTTAATAAGCCCCGCTATTAAAAGTTGCAGTTCCTTGTCATCTTTCATCAATGGCAAATAAGCCCATACCTGCGCAGAAGAATCACGGAGCCACATAGCGTCAATATCACCTGTTATGACAAATGTATCCGGCCTGCCGTCCTTCATTTTATACCTGACGGTGGTATCGAGCGTATTAGGGAAACAGTTCTCAAACATCCAACGCAACTTCTCATCTTTTATTTTTGGCCTGGTCTGCTCAATAGTTGCCTCTACCGCCTTCGATACAAAATGTCTTTTGCCCACAGGAGGACGCAGAGAAATGTACTTCTGAACCGGCATTTCGGAGGAGGCAAACGACAAAGGTGGGCACATAGCCATAGCAGCCAGAGCGAGTCCTCCTGTTTTCAGAAAATGACGCCGCGACATATTTCTTTTCATAGACAATCTTTTTTAATAGGTATGCTTACCGGGAGTTACATTCACCTTCTTTTCCTTGCCACCATAAAGCACCACCAACTCAAAACCGATATTCGTATCAACAGCGATACGTGGTTCATCATTTGCAGAACGACGTGCCTCAGCTTTCAGGTTTATGATTCCTTCCGAACCGAAAGGATAACGCTCTATTCCGTTAGTTTCAGTCAAATTCATATCCCAGATAATCTGCTGATTGACATAATCTCCCCGAATGCCGATAATAAACTCTATCAGTTCGGCAATAGGAGGAAGTCCAGTCCAGCCCACAAATTCTTTTCTCGCCATAAATCCGGGCTCCGCTTTCTCCGGAGAATAGTATTCCCAAAATGTCCCTGTATTTTTATATACCTCCAGAACCTCGGCATAATGATTCAAAGCAATCTCCCGGGCCAATTTATGATATCCCTTCTTTACAAGTCCCTGCATCACCATATAGTTGGTACCCGGCCATATGCCACCTTGCCAATAACGCCCGTTCTCTTTATACTTAGGATGATCTGCCGACAAAGAGGGAATACGAAATTTCCGGTTAAACGTTGCCGGATTATCTAATTCTTTCACCATACGGTCAAGCTGTTTATCATCCAACACATCAGTGAGCAATGTCCAATAGGCACCTATTCCTTTTGTTTTGCAGAGTGTACCATCAGCATATTGGTCATACAGGAAACCTGTCTTTTCATCCCAAAGATTATCATGGATATACTTCCCTAACATCTTGGCCTCATCTTCGAATTCCTCTATTTCCTGCCAACGTTCGAGATAGAATCCCATCTCAAGTAACAAGTTGGCCGTAAACAGTTGTTGGAGATTGATGTCCAGCCAAATCATATGTCCATGACTGTAAATAGGACTGTAACCTTCGGGCACACGGGGCATATTATCCATACCGGTTCCCCATCCGCTTGACCAATAAGTTCCGTTACGCCACGTACGGTTGAGTTTCAACCACTTGTAATACGCACAAAGTACCGGGAATATCTTATGCAGGCGTTCCGTATCACCGAACTGGTAATAATAAACCATTTCACACCAAGGCATCAAGTTAGGACCAGTGCTGACCGGATCGTAACGCTCGAAGCAATCGGCTCCGTCGGCCTTTATTTCACGGCAGATAAAACCATCGGGATGCTGCTTGGCATAGAAATTGTCCAATGTACGCTGGAAAGGGAAGAAGCGCGTACCATATCGTGCAAACATTAGAATGAAAGAAGAATCCCACATAAAGATATTACCGTTGTAAGCCGTATCCAGATAACTTGATACGAAACCTGACCCCTGTTGAGGAGCACGGATATTGCCAACAGCTATTTCCCATGCTCTCCAATACATTTCAAGTTCCTTTTCGTGTCCGGCCCAAATAGGATTAGGAAGAATCTGCCGGGCTTCTTCGAAACTCTTCGGTTCAACGGTTTCGGGTTTGGCTATGCGGTACTCGTTCTCGGCTACCAAAGGTTCTTTTACATACGTGTTTTTATAAGGCAAATGATATTTTTCATCATTGCCACAGCCCTGAGCTTTCAGCAACGGAATTGCCGTAAAGAAAAGGAAGCATGTAAACAAAATGTGTTTCAGCATGGGAAATATTGTTTTAGTTTAAAGATCAAGTAATTTCTTTATCTTGTCAAAGATAGCAGTATTCTCATAAATTCCGGTAAATTCCTGTGCTCCAGGGCCAAAAGCATATACCGGCACCATCACACCACTATGCCCGCCTGTAGAGAATTTACATACGATTTTACCCTCCTTTAAATCACCATCTACTAATGTAAGGCCACCAGTTTCATGGTCTGCAGTAACAACAACCAGTGTTTCACCATCCTTGGCTGCCCACTCATAAATAGCGCCGATAGTGCGGTCAAAGTCATGTGTCTCCTGCATCAGTAGATCAAGATCATTAAAATGCCCGTAATCATCCAATTGAGAACCTTCAATCATCATAAAGAAACCATTTTTATTCTGATTCAGCAAATCAATTCCTTTCAATGAAGCACGTGCAAGGAGGTCACCACGTTCAGCAGGAAGCGGGGTGTCTACCGGATAAGGAACTGCGAATACTTTACCGCTCTTTATACCTGCCAATTCATCCCAACTACGGGGAGTCCGGAAACCTTTTTCACGTAACTCCTTGAACAGATCACGTCCATCCTCGCGATTTTCAAAGAGTTTGGCACCACCACCAAATACATAGTCCGCATTACAATTCACATAATCTGTCACAATCTCACTCTCAGCATCGCGGTCTTTATTATGGCAACAGAAATCAGCAGGAGTAGCATCCCAAAGACGGCAGGTTACTGCAATTCCCGTAGATTTGCCTTTGGCAGCAGCAAAATCAACCAATGATTTCAAAGGATGTCCCAAAGTATCTACACCTACATAGTGATAGTTTGTTTTCTGTCCGGTAGCAATAGCTGTCCCCCCCGCTCCTGAATCAGTAATCAGTTTATCTGCACAGTAAGTTTTCGACAAACCTACAGCCTGACAGTTGTCTAAGAAGAGTTTACCACGGTTGGCTGTCCATGCAGAATATACATGCATAAGACTCATGCCGTCTCCGATCATCAGAATAACATTTTTTATCTTCTTTCCTTGAGAAGGAGTTATCTTGGTTACTTCATACGGTTGTTCCAATACATACGTTTGCTCCTTGTCTCTACGATTTTGCGCCGACACATTGACAGGCAATAATGCAACTGCCCAAACCATGAATACGAAGTTTCTCAATATATTTTATGGTCTTCATATCTACTACCGGCCAGTTTAACATTGTCACCCTCGTACAGAACACATACCTTTCCGCCATCTTTGGGAAACTGACGCTTCTTCCCGATGGGAGGTCAAAGGAGGAGCTACCAGTTTTCATAAAGCTGTTTATTTCTCCGGTGAGGTAGGTTTCAACTATGAGTTGGATGA
>CXTT01000175.1_pt1 | contig 8953 bp, 5 predicted proteins | sample 941021 | NCBI WGS metagenome assembly CXTT01 (sample SAMEA3493470, study PRJEB9703) | human gut metagenome | biome: ENVO:mammalia-associated habitat; material: ENVO:feces | place: Bangladesh | collected 2010-01-06 | reverse complement strand
GAGAATAAGAGCAATAATAGTTTTCTCATAAGGGTTCCTCCCTAAAAGATGTCGCGGAAGCCTGTTTCACCACAGAGCTGCATAGGCAGAGAGGCACAGGAGAGGAGCTCTACGGAGCGTGACCTGCAGAACGGAGGTATGCCATAACTCACCACAGAGTGATACAGAACTTCACAGGACGAACTTAATCTATTGACAGATAACAGTATCCATCTGTATACATTCGTGTAATCTGTGGTGAATGCGAGTTTCGACACATCCTCTTTCCACGAATTACCGCTTATCGTTTGGAGACCGTTCCACCGGATACCGGCCTATGTCCTTTGTGGGCAGCTCCCGCTACATCTTCATTGTTATATTTTGAGTTATTAAATCTGAATAATAGCACATATACTGTCTCTTCCTGTCGAAAAGAGGGATCAGGGAAGAGGTTTTCTGTACACCAGCGTCAGCCCGTCCACTGCTCCGTACTCTGTCATCAGTTGACGGAAAGCGGCATAATCCGCCGGGCGAATCATCTGTTTCTTCAACTTCAGGCTCCGGATCACTTGTGTTTTCACTCCTTCGGGACGGATAGAAATGGTTAATGTACCTACGGCATTGTCCATCTTCTTCTCCATCGGCCGAGTGACAGGTTCCATACCTGCAGGAGTATCTACGGTATAAGTGAAAGATTCATCCGCCAGTCCGGGCAACAAGAGGTTTGAAGTGCGCTTGCTATTGAACCGGACGTACTGGGAATCGGCCAGGCTGCCACGCTCTACGGGGAGGGTGAAGACCAGATAGCCATCTTTGGCATTTGCCGCGTCGGGCTGCAATGCATAGTCTTTTCTCAGGGTAACCGATGGAAGATTCAGTTCAAACGGCTGCGTCAATGAAGCTACATAGGCATAATCTTTCTGCCAGGAAACGGCTGAGGGAGTTTTGCCTTTCAGTGACAGAGCCTGTTGGCTGCCTCCGGCGTCGGTCCACACAAACAGTTCGCGGATGCTGCCTACTCCCAGTGATGCCGTATTCTCGGACGGAGCACAGACCGCCCCTATCCCGGCTTTCAGTCCGGCCGCTTTCAGCAATGCGGCCATCAGATTCGCCTTCTCGGCCTCCGTGCCGTATGCCGAACGGATCACCTCTGCGGCGGGACGGATGCGATAACCGCTTTCCGCCAACGGGAGGGACGAATAGTAAAGATTATCAATCACATAGTCACGTATCGCGGTTACTTTTTCTTTATCGTCCTTCGCTCCGGCAGTCAGTTTTCCGGCCAGCGCACGAATCCCTGCATCTCCTTCCGGTTGCCATTGTGACGCCAGAAACGACAGGGGTTTCTCCTCAGTCGTGGCAGTCAGCAGAGGCAAATCACCGCCGATCACCGACACCTGCGGCTCACGGCTGAGGGCGGACAGATTCTTCAGGGTCCAGCTGACTTGCTTCATCCCTTCGGATTCGGTTACGGAAGCTTTCGCCTTGTGGTTGTTAAGGGCATATTCCAGATGTTGCCCCCGGGGAACGGTGATGCTGATCTCGTACTCCTTCACCGGCGAAGAGTGCTCCAGCAACCGGCAGATCTGAATCCCCGGCAAATACCCCGGTTTGGTTGTAATGGAATAGTCCAGATAGATGGTAGCTCCGAGTTCCAGCCCGGTGTGTACGACTACCATCTCGCGCAAAGCATTGAATGCCGGCGCATTGGCCGCTGCCGAGGGAAGCACTTCGACCAGAGCATTGGCGGGAGTCTTGACGATATTTCCGTCTTTCTGGCGGGTATACGACTCGTGAATCTGCAAAGTCTGATAACGGGGATCGTACGTAATGAACGACTCCCCATACGTGCGGTTCATGGCCGTGTGAGTGTACAGCGTCAGGACTTTCGACTGACGATAAACCTGCGTACCATCAGCCTGCAGGGTCCAGCTTTCTTTGATTTTCTTAAATTCCGCTTCCCGGGCGGTGACCGGAAGAGTCAGCGCAAACAGGCAGAGGAGCAGAAGGGTATATATTTTAGTCATGTGTGACGATCATCTTTTTAGAGTTTAACAATCAAATAATCCGCAAAGCTTTTGTAGGCATTCACCGCAGCACGGAATCCTTCCCAGTCGGCTGCCCGATAGATGCGCTTCTTCAAGGCGAGTTTCTGTTTCAGCACCAGTTTGTTGCCAACCTGCTGCAACGAGCCTTCGAAGTCGGCTGCCGGAGCGGCCTTTTGTTCGCTGCGCGGCTCTCCCGCCAGGCGATATCCCCGCGGCAGGGCAATCGTTTCGTCCAATTCGACCAGACGAGAGCAAGCATCACGGAAGCCGTATTGGCGGGTTTCCAAGCCGGTATCGATGCGCAGGAACGAGAGAACGCTCGTATAGAGGTTGTTCATCACCATCGGTTTCAACAATAATTCCCGGTCACCGACCAGCGCATAGTCCGGTATCTCGTAACGGAACGTGATGCGAATGGGGCCTGTCTGATAATCCTTCGGCGCCTTTCCGTAGTCCACTCCGAGCATACGGGCTTTGGGAGATACGTTGAGCAACTGGCTTTCCATCGTGCTTTGCCATTCGGTCTGCCAGCCCTGCGTAAAGATGCGGCGGATGCTGCTGTCCGACTGACCTTCGGCGGTGATGGTAAACGAGCCTTTCAGCGTGCCCTTTGCATCGATTTTGTTATCGGCAGTAATGCGGACATAATGATTCTCGGGAGCCGAAACCGGAGTCAGGCACAGGTCGGAACCTCCCGGAATGCCGGGCAGATAGTTCTGCTGCTGCTCGGCACTGCTCCACAACTCGCGGCAGAAAGGAACCCAGGTAGGATCGAGGGGCATATACGTCCCATTCGCCAGCTTCACCACTGCCACACAGTGGTTAAAGTGATCGGCAGGGATGCTTTCGATGCGGCTTCCCGCCATCGTCATGGCCGGATAGGCCTCAAATCCCGCCATACGCAGGAAAGAGATCAGCGTGCCGGCAATGTCCTTGCATACTCCGCAGCGGTCGGTGTAGTTCATCTTCGTGTTATGGAGCGTAAAGCCCTCGCCTTCGCCCATGGTGATGCCTGCATAACGGATATTATCGGCTACCCAATGGGTCAATACGGCGATTTTTTCCATTTCGGTCTTTTTTCCCTTTATCAGTTCGTCCACTTTCTTCTGAGCCTCGGGCAGTGCGGCAAAACTGCCGTATGCCTCGTTCAAGTCGTGAAACCAGAGCGACTTATCTTCCCATTTCGGGGTAGACGACATCATCAGCTTCGGGGCTTCGTCAAAAAGATCCACCATATTGGGCTCTTTCCGGAAAGGAAGCACTTCGTCCACGGCAAACGTATATACCTTTCGCCCGTCCTCATAACGCATTGACGAGGTACAGGCACCGTTATAGAACTGGAACTGAAGCTCTTTTTCCATCGGCATACTGACAACGTATACCTTGCGGCGGGTGGGTTCATTCACCCAAAAAGGAACAATGTCGTAGAACTGCCCGCGCATGGGCGGAATGAAACGTGCGTCATCATCTTCAGCTCCTGCCAGCAGAGCATAAGTAAAGCCTTTCTTACTGATTTCGTAGGAAACGACATCTCCCGGCTCCAGGCGTCCGAGTTCGAGCATGATCTGACGGGCTCCCCAATAAATAGCCCTTGCCGGAGCGGCATAATCGCAGGTCTTGGTCACGTCCACCTGCATGGTTTCGCCGTTGGCACGCTGCACGGTGACTTGCTTGAAACGGGCAAAGGCCGTCAGCGGATCATAATCATACTTGATCACATGGTTATTCACTGCCCCTTTGGAAGTCTGTACTTTAAACGATTTGTACACGGCAAAACTTCCGGAGCCGTTTGGCTGCACGGTTACCGAGGTACTGTCCAGCAGGGTCACGCAGTCAGCTTCGCTCCATGCATTCTGCCCGGCGGCCGGGAGACACATTAAGATTGAAAAAGCACAGCATGAAGATGCCCGGAGGACATTTTTTAATTTACGCATAGTTTATGAATTGAATATTTGTGAATGGTTTTATCGTTTTTCTGTCTGTAACGGACAAAAGTAGTGTATCGATGCATAAAAAACAAGAATTATCAGAAGAAGTAGAGAGAGAAAGAAAGAGAAAATATCCGGCAAAAAAACGAAGCTCATATATTGTATAAATATAGCACCAAGACAGCCAAACAGAAAGAATAAAGATATATTACCAATCCGCCAAAGTAAGCATTTAGCCCCTTTCAAATCATCGCTTAAGCGATGATTTTTCAAGATTTAAATCTTCCCCCGCCAAGACTTAAGTCTCGATATGGAGGCCTTTTTGAGAGATTTTTCAGAGAAAGCCTATTTGTAATAAAAAAAGCCGCTGTTTCCAGCGGCTTATCTAAAGTTATAAATAAATATTTTATACTAACTATGCAGTAGGATCATCCACGATTTCACCGCTTGGATCCTTCTCTTTAATCACATCATTTGTATTTGTTAATGAGACGCTTCGGGTTAACGCACAACGACTCAGCACTAAGTCAGTCTCTTCCTTAGCAGAAAAGCGTAGATTGATAGCCTTTATTTGTGACGCTTTCGCCTCATCAAGCGTTTTCACGCCGGTGCTACTCGCAGTCAGATTAAAAGTACCCAAATGCGGAATATCAACGCTTTGCCCGTCTTTCAGATAATTGATGACAGCCGCTCCCAATTTCGAGAGTACTCCCAGGCATATAGCCTCTTTTATTCCGGTGATCTGGCTCAGATAATTGACAAACGTATCCTGATCCAGCACTCCTCTGTTTTTTAAAACACAATAATACAGTTTTTCAGAATCTTTATCTCTCAGATCACTGTTTCGCAACGCCAAGTTATAATACAATCCACTCATGTTTTTATAGGATTAGTAAAGGTTAGTATTAGAAAATTATTTAATTCTCCCAAAGGTATGCCCTTAAAATTTTAAAAACAACTCTTTCTTCTCTTTTTTTCAAAAAACAACAAAAAAAAGATTGCCCGGATTCACATCCAAACAATCTTTGTCAATTAGAAAAATTCATTAATATTATCTTATTATAAAAGAGATCTGCCACCCCGATTCACATCTAAGTGACATCATAATGCTATGAAAAAAAAAAGTTAAGTTATCTCCGTATAATGTCTTATCAGAATCAGTAACATTCTTATTTCGTAAACGGCAAATATCCGTTTCAATGACTAAATTCCGCCTAAGACAGTAAACGATTCAGATTTTCAACAAAAGTATCTTATTAAAATCAGAAAAACAATCCTTTCCTGATTTTATTTAAAAAAATCGATAAAAAAAAAGATTGCCCGGATTCACATCCGGGCAACCCCATATTAACAAAATTTAAAATAAATCGACCGGATCACTATCCGGACATAATAAAAACTTAATATGTATTACCTGGATTCACATCTTAGTAATACTTCAACTAATGAAAAAAAAACTATCTTAACGCTTCCACCTCGTCCGGTGTCAGCGGAATCTTCTTTCCTAAGCGGCGGGCACCTGTCTCGGTTATCAGATAATCCTCCTCATTACGGATGCCTCCGAAGTCTTTGTAAGTCTCCACTTTATCGTAATTGATAAAGTCGGTGAACTTCTTCTGGCCCTTCCAGAGATCTATCAGTTCGGGAATAAAGTAGATGCCCGGCTCCACGGTATGTACAAAACCCGGCTCCAACGGAATGGCCAGACGCTGCGACTTACGGCCGAACTGCGTGCTCTTGGGCTGTCCGTTATAGCCCACCCAGAGTTCACCCAGATTCTCCATGTCATGCACGTCGAGCCCCATCATGTGTCCCAGCCCGTGAGGATAGAACAAAGCATGTGCACCCTCGCGCACAGCGTCTTCGGCATTTCCCTTCATCAGCCCGAGTCCTTTCAAACCTTCGACCATCACACGTGCCGACAAGTCGTATACATCCATATAAGGAATACCCGGACGAAGTGCTTTCACCGACTCCAGGTGCATGGCGTTCTGTATCTCGTAAACCTCGCGCTGGCGCCGGGTAAACTTTTTATCGGCAGGAACGGTAGACGACATATCGCCTGCATAACCCATCTCCGTTTCTGCGCCGGCATCGATCAGGAACAGATCGCCCGGCTTGACGATATTGCCATGATAATGGTTGTGGAGCGTCTGTCCGTTCACCGTAGCGATGGTAGCAAACGAAAGGTCACCCCCTGCGGCATGCGCCACGGCTTCCATGGCTGCCGATACTTCCCACTCGCGCATCCCGGGACGCAGGATCTTCATGGCCGTAATGTGCATATCCGCCGTAATGTCGCAGGCCTTCTCGATTTCGACAATCTCCTCGGCCGACTTGTAGTTACGCTGTGCGATCACCGCACGGATAAACGGCACCGAACCCTCCTGACGTGCGGGAGGCACTCCCAGCCAGTCCATCAACTTCAGTTTATGCTCTGCACGGTAGGGCGGCAGGTAATGGATGGCCTGTCCCTTCTGTACCGCCTTGTGCAGATAGCTCACAATGTCGGCCGAAGGCATGGTGATGTCCACTCCCACCCGCTCACTCTTTTCCTTCAGTGTGGGCTGAGTCCCCATCCATACGATATGATCGATGGTCAGTTCATCACCGAATATAATTTCCTTATCTTCATCAATGTCGATTATAGCCGAAAGCCCGGCAAACGAAAGGCCGAAGTAGTAGAGAAAGGTAGAATCCTGACGATAGCGGAACGTATTGTCCTCGTAGTTCAATCCACACTCGTCGTTTCCCAGAAACAACAGTACTCCGGAGCCTAATGTTTTTTTCAGCAGGGCTCTGCGCTGCGTATATGTCTCTTTGCTGAACATAATGGTATATATTAAAGTTATGATGGCAAAGATAGGAACAAAGGATGAATTGACAAAGGAGATAAAGCAAATAAGATTCACAGCAGAGCAATAACCGTCCCCCCATGGAAGAGGCCGGGAATATCTTTCCGGAACACCCCCTCCATGTCTTCCCCGCTCCCTCCGGTTTTTCCTTTAACTCCTTTTATCGGATAAATCATTTCGCTATATCGAACAATTCATTACTTTTGTAGCGAGAAACAAAAACTGTAAAGCATTAAACGTATGGCACAAGGTTCCCGTCAGATACAATCGCAGGCGCAGCAGCAGATACAAACGCTCTCACCGCAGCAGATTCTGGTAGTGAAACTACTGGAGCTACCGGCTGTGGAACTGGAAGACCGTGTACATGCCGAACTGCTGGAGAATCCCGCCCTTGAAGAAGGCAAAGAAGAAAGCACCTCCGACGAGACCACCCCTGCCGAAACCTCCGAAGGAGAGACGGAAGGCGATACGGACTATGACTCGCTGAGCGACTATCTGACCGAAGACGACATCCCCGACTATAAACTTCAGGAAAACAACCGCTCCAAAGGCGAGCAGGCAGAAGAGATTCCGTTTTCGGACGCGACGTCATTCTACGAAATCCTGAGAGAACAGCTCGGCGAACGCAACCTGACCGAACATCAGCGCGAACTGGCGGAATACCTGATCGGTTCGCTGGACGACGACGGCCTGCTCCGCAAATCCCTCGAAAGCATCGGTGACGAACTGGCCATCTACGCCGGTATCAACGCTACGGAAGAGGAACTGGAGGAAGCCCTGAGAATCGTACAAGATTTCGACCCTCCCGGACTGGGCGCACGCAGCCTGCAGGAATGCCTGCTGATACAGATCCGCCGCAAAAAACAGTCCCATGGCACAGATCCTCTGCTGGAAACGGAAGAAGAAATCATCAGTGAATGTTACGAAGAGTTCACCCGCAAGCATTGGGAAAAGATCATCAAAAAGCTGGGACTGGACGAAGAACACTTCTATAAGGCACTTGAAGAGATCACCAAGCTCAACCCCCGTCCGGGCGCATCGCTGGGTGAAGCCATCGGACGGAACCTGCAACAGATCGTCCCCGATTTCATAGTAGACACCTACGATGACGGAACCATCAACATCAGCCTCAACAACCGTAATCTGCCGGAGCTGCGCATGAGCCGCGACTTCACGGAGATGGTAGAGGAACATACGAAGAACAAGGCCAATCAATCGAAAGAATCGAAAGAGGCCATGATGTTCCTCAAGCAGAAGATGGACGCCGCACAAGGCTTCATCGACGCCGTGAAGCAACGCCAGAATACATTGATGACCACCATGCAGGCCATCATCGACCTGCAACGCCCTTTCTTCCTCGAAGGCGACGAGTCATTGCTCCGCCCGATGATCCTGAAGGACGTGGCGGAACGCACCGGGCTGGACATCTCGACCATATCACGCGTCAGCAACAGCAAATACGTGCAAACGAATTACGGCATTTATCCCCTGAAGTTCTTCTTCAGCGACGGATACACCACCGAAGACGGTGAAGAGATGTCGGTACGCGAGATACGGAAGATACTGAAAGAATGCATCGACAGCGAGGACAAAAAGAAACCGCTGACCGATGACGAACTGGCCGAAATACTGAAAGAGAAAGGATATCCCATCGCACGCCGCACGGTGGCCAAGTACCGCCAGCAACTCAACATTCCGGTGGCGAGACTGAGAAAATAAAAAAGCATAATAAAAGAAACAAAATGGCTGAAGAAGAGAAGATAGAGCAACATATCATAGCTGACAGGACACTGATCCGTACGGCCAGAATCATTTCGGGAATACTGACTCCATTCTCTATCCCCTTCCTGGCTTTTCTGGTATTGTTCCTGTTCTCTTACCTACGCATCATGCCGTTGCAGTACAAACTCATCGTATTGGGAATTGTCTACTGCTTCACCATCCTGATGCCCACCATGACCATCTTCCTGTTCCGCAAAGTGAATGGCTTTGCCCGCCAGGACCTGAGCGACCGTAAGAAACGCTATGTACCGATCCTGCTTACCATCATCTCGTACGTATTCTGCCTGATGATGATGCACAAACTGAACATTCCCTGGTACATGACGGGCATTATACTGGCATCACTGGTGGTGCTGGTCAT
>CXTT01000103.1_pt1 | contig 12863 bp, 9 predicted proteins | sample 941021 | NCBI WGS metagenome assembly CXTT01 (sample SAMEA3493470, study PRJEB9703) | human gut metagenome | biome: ENVO:mammalia-associated habitat; material: ENVO:feces | place: Bangladesh | collected 2010-01-06 | reverse complement strand
AACAATATTCGCCTGGACGACCTGAAACAATATTCGACAGATGGCAATGCACACGTAAACTGGACAGGTCCTACTGCCGGTATCCGTAACCCTTATTACGTCCTGAACCAGCGCCACAACTCTGACGAACGTTGGAGAGCATTCGGATATTATGGAATGAAAATCAACTTTACTGACTGGTTGCACTTGTCTGCCAAATATGCATTCGATTATTATCGTACCCGAATCGAAGAAACGAATGCAGGTGACGGTATCAACGGTGAGAGCAGTATCAAAGATATCACCGATGACGAAATGAACCGCGAGGAGCAGAACTTCTTCGAATCGAACGCGGAAATCGTATTGATGGGTGACAAACAGCTGACTGACAATTTCCGTTTGGGATTCACAGTAGGTGGTAACTTCATGTACCAGAATTATGAATCACTGAATGCCGGCGTACGCAATATGCTGGATAAGGGACAATGGATTTTCAATGCAGCCAATATGCTGAACACTGCCGGAGAAACCGGACATGAACGCGCAACAAATTCAGTATTCGGATCTTTGCAACTCTCTTGGAAAGAATATCTGTCACTAGACTTGACTGCCCGTAACGACTGGTCGTCTACACTGCCGAAGAAGAACAACTCTTTCTTCTACCCGTCTGCCAACTTAAGTTTTGTCGTTTCTGATTTTGTCCGTTCACTGGACAAAACACTGCCCAACTGGCTGACTTTCGCCAAGGTACGTTTGTCTGCCGCACAAGTAGGTAAAGATACGGACCCGTATCAGTTATACAATACGTACGGATTTAAATTTGAAAAAGGTGAGCTGATTCCAAGCAAATCGAACGTGAAAATGAACGACCAGCTGAAACCGGAAATCTCTTCTTCTTACGAAGCAGGTTTGGATATGAAGTTCCTCAACAACCGTTTGGGATTTGACTTTACCTATTATTATAGCCGCACGAAGAACCAGATCATGAAAGTGCCCGCCGCTGCTCCCTGGAGTGGAGGTAAATGGGTCAATGCCGGTCTGATCACCAACAAAGGTTTCGAAATGATGATCTACTCTACACCGGTACAATTGAAAGACTTCTCTTTCGATCTGAATGTCAATCTGGCCAAGAACGTATCGAACGTAGAGAAACTGGCTGACGGTGTAGACTACATCTACTTCAATGGCGACTCTAACTTCCCGATCAACGTAGGTGCACGCCCGGGTCACAAATTGGGTGAAATCTATGCCAAGACTCTCTACAAACGTGACGAACAGGGCAACATCATTATAAATAAAGAGAACGGCTTGCCTATGACGACCACAGATGCTGACGAACGCCTGGCTAAACCTATCGGCAACATCCAGCCTAACTTGCTGATGTCTGTATCTCCGTCGTTCACCTACAAAGGCTTTACACTGTCGGCCATGTTCGATATGAAATTCGGTGGCGATATCATCTCTATCTCCGAAATGAACGCAACAGGCTCGGGTATGGCTAAACGTACTATGAATCGTGGAGAAAGCGATAACTTTATGATGATCTTCCCGGGTGTATACGAAGACGGAACACCCAATACTCAGAAGATCTCAGCATCCAACTATTACGGAGCACAGAACGCAGAAGACTTTATCTATGATGCTTCTTTCATCAAGCTGAAGGAACTGGCCATCGGCTATACATTCCCCAAAAGCATGCTGAAGAAAACGCCGATCAACTCGCTGAATGTTTCGTTCGTAGCACGTAACCTGGCTTATCTGTTGAAACATACTCCGGGAACAAGTCCGGAAGGTGGTTACGACACAACCATGTTCTCTCAAGCCATCGACTTTATGGCTGTACCTTATACCCGTACATTCGGATTCTCAGTTAACCTTGGTTTCTAATTTTATAAATTAAAGATATAGTATGAAAATCAAAATATACCAATCGCTTGCCATGTGCACTCTCCTGTTAGGACTGGCTGCATGTAATGATTTCGAAGAAATGAATACCGATCCCTACGCACCGGTATACGATCCGGAAATAATCGGTGCCACACCTGACGGAATCGATATCGACTACGAACTGACACCCAGTGCACTGAAAAGCCTTCAAGGCACGGAAAGCGCCATCGGTTCGGTGTTCGCCAACCTGACTTACGAAGGACTGTATAATGATTATCAGGTTACGACCAACCTGACTCATGACATCTACGCTGCTTACTTTGCCAACAACGTTAGCGGATTCGTGACCAACTCGCCTACCTACGGTTATAACGACGGATGGTCCAAAAGACGCTGGGAGCACTTCTACGATAACCGTACTGTAGAAGAATACAGTCAGTTGATCAAAACATTCTGGTTCTGCGGAAAAGAACGCTATCACAATGCGTTCTATATGACCCGTATCTACTACGCATTCCTGATCTCTATGCAAACAGACACTTATGGAGCCATTCCATTGGAATACTACGTAAAAGGTGCAATGCCCACAGACGAGAAAGTGAAATACATGGATCAGAAAGATGTATACGACGTTATCTTTAAAATGCTCGATCAGGCCATCACTGCACTGCACAACACTCCTTCTACTGCACAATACAGCCTGGGTGAAAACGACAAGTGCTTTGGAGGCGACAAAGACAAATGGCTTCGTTTTGCCAATACCCTTCGTTTACGATTGGCACTACGTGTATCGAATGTAGATCCCCAACTTGCTAAAGAACAGGGTGAGAAAGCCATGGCCGACCCTGCCGGATTGATGCAAAACGATGATGATAATATGAAGCAGACTCCCAAATACTCGTACATCACGGGTGGTAACGAAAACATCTACACACTTCTGTACAACTGGAGTGCTAACGTAGTGTTATCCAAAGAAATGGAACGAGCTTATAAAGAACAATCGACCATTCTCGACCCACGTTGCGAAATATTGTGGTGGAGACCGACCGCTCTTGAGGACCTGAACCAAACCGAACCCAAAGAAGACATGACAAAAGACTTCAATGGTTGCGAAAACGGTGAGACTTCATTGGGAGGAAGCTACACAACGACTTATTCTCCGAGCCGTGTATTCATCAAGCAAGATCAGAAAAAACTCGACCGCAAACATTGGTGGTGTTATGCACGCGAAATAGTATGGCTGGGTTACTCCGAAAGCCTGTTCCTCCGGGCAGAAGCCGCTCTCCGAGGATGGGCCGGTGCTAAAGGTACCGCTGAAGATCTCTATAAGGAAGGCATTGAAGCTTCCTTCAACTACTATCAGATTGGTGCTGACGAGGAAGGACAAGAAAAGATCAGCAAATACATGGAAGGATTGAAAGGCTTACAAGCCTTCAAGAGTGGTGACAGAGAAGCACAGTTGGAACAAATCATCACCCAGAAATGGATTGCCGTATATCCCAACGGTAACGAAGGATGGGCAGAGTTCCGCCGTACAGACTATCCCCGCTATATGAAAACACCTAAAGGAGGCAATAACTCAGGGGGTGAAGTTGCAAACGGGAAGTTCATCAAACGCCTGAGATACCCGGACAGTGAAGTATCTAACCCGAACCGTCCGAAAGATGTAGATACACAGGGAACTCGTTTATGGTGGGACGTAGCCGACACCAATGATGATGGAGGCAATTACGTTACCCCAAACAACTTCCGCTAAACAACGAGATTCATATTCATGCACTGACAATAAATTAAGTTACACAAAAGAAACAGGGAGCCCGAGATGGGTTCCCTGTCTTATTTATAGTCCGGTCACTCTATTTGCTCTTCCGGATAATTCACCAGATAGAGAGTTTTCGATGCACGCGTAAAAGCTGTATACAGCCAACGGAAATAATCAGGTGTCAGATACTCATCCGACATATACCCCTGGTCAAGAAAAACATTTTGCCATTGCCCGCCCTGCGCCTTATGACCGGTCACCGCATAAGCGTACTTCACCTGTAGAGCATTGTAGTGTGGGTCAGCTTTCATTTTTTTCATTCGCTCCCGCTTGACGGTGATGTCCACATAGTCTTCAAGTACAGAATAAAAAAGCCGGTCGTTTTCTGTTTTGGGTAAAGCAGGTGCATCCGAATGAAGCGTATCAAGCAACAAATTAGCTTCCAACTCAAAGTCATTTTGATCGGGAAATGCAAGAAGTACTTCAGCAAACCTGAAACCATACAGTTCACGAGTACGCCTCACCCGACGAACCACAGCAATCTCTCCGTTCGCTATAAAATCCATTTCTTTATACTTCTCTGTCCAGAAGTAATTATTCTTCGCTACCATGAGTAAGTCACCCGTATTCAGTTCATCTTCCCTGTAAAGAATCTGAGCACGTATACCTTTATTATATATGTTAGCCCGTTTATTGGAACGGCATACCACAATCGTCTCGTCCATTCCGTTTTTTTCGTAGCAGCCGGTCAGGGTATCGATCAATTCGTCGCCACGTACCACCTGTATATCCGGAAATCCGCTTACTTTTATCTTAGGCAGCGAAAAACACTCATCTTCAGCAATCAACTGCCGAATCTGAGTGGCATTCCATAAAATACCGGACGACTGAACCTGACGTACCACCTGTGTGAGATCAACCTCTATGACATTCAGTCCATATCCTTTCAATGCCTCGGTAGCAAGTGCCGGACTTTGCTCTTCTCCTACCGGAGGCAACTGAGCCGTATCTCCCATCAACAATAAACGACACCCTACACCGGAATAGACAAACTCCACCAAATCATCCAACAGACGTCCGGTACCGAACATCGAACCGGACAAACCTTCATTCGAAATCATGGAAGCCTCATCTACAATATATAATGTATGAGTAGTCAGATTATCATTAATTGAAAAATTACTTACTTCATTCGAAAAAGACTGCTGCCTGTATATCTTTTTATGAATGGTAAAAGCCGGGTGTCCTGCGTAAGCAGAAAATACTTTAGCCGCTCTTCCCGTAGGAGCCAGTAAAACCGATTTCTGTTGTAACTTATCCATCGCTTTCACTAAGGCCCCGACAAGAGAAGTCTTTCCTGTTCCCGCATATCCACGAAGCACAAAAACCGTATCATTAGCCGTAGAAAGTAGAAACTCCGAAAGAGATTTTACAGCTATTTCTTGCTCAAAAGTTGGCTGATAAGAAAAATTTTCCTTAATTTGCCGCTCTAAATAGTTATTTATCATTTTTGTACGAGAAAAAAGTTACAAGAACTATCGTTAATTAGATTTATTTATTTTATTTTTGCGCTACGAATATAAACTAAAAAAAACATATTTATCATGAAAACAGTATTTAATATCGTACTAGGTGTATGCGCCATTGCTTTGGTTTACATTTGCTATGCTAGTATCATGGGTCCTATCAACTTCGAAAAAGCTAAAAAGCACAGAGACAAAGCAGTTGTTGCCCGCTTGATTGATATTCGTAAAGCTCAGGCAGAATATCGTAACATTTACAAGCAGTATACTGCAAGCTTTGACACACTGATCGATTTCGTTAAGACACAAAAGATTCCTTTCGTATCTAAAGAAGGCGTATTGAGCGACAAGCAGCTGGAAGACGGTATGACTGAAAAGAAAGCCATGGCTCTGATCAACAAGGCTAAAAAGACTAACAACTGGAAAGAAGTTGAAGCTGCCGGCCTGATGGGCTTCAAACGTGATACAATATGGGTTGCCGTAACAGATACGATCTACGATAAGTCATTCAATGCAGACTCTTTGAGATATGTTCCGTTCGGTAATGGTGCACAGTTCGAAATGTACACTAAAAACGATACAACTAAATCAGGAGCTCCTATCTTCTTGTTCCAGGCCAACACTCCATATGATGTATACTTGAACGGACTTGACAAGCAAGAAATTGCAAACTTGAAAGACCTTCAGGTTAAATTGGGTAAATATGCCGGTTTGATGGTAGGTTCTATCGATACTCCTAACAACGGCGCAGGTAACTGGGAATAATCCGAATATGCCCGATAGAGCAATTGCAGAAACGATTGACTTTGGTAAATCGGAACAATATACATTGTCCATCCGTCTTAGTACGGATGGATTTTCTTTTTCTATCTACAATCCGATTCACGATAGTTCGCTCTCTTTCTTTGAGAAGGAGGTCGAGGCTTCATTATCTCTTACAGCCAATCTCAAACAGGCTTTCCGTGAATTGGACTTTCTGAATCATACTTACAAACGGGTAAACATTCTGATGGCAGACAAGCGTTTCACCCTAATCCCCCTTGAACTGTTTGAGGATGATCAGTCCGAAATGATATTCTACCATAACCACACTCCCAAAGAAAATGAAACGGTAAAATATAATATTTTAAAAAAGAATAATGCCGTAGTCATCTTCGGCATGGACAAAAGTACTTGCCAGTTCTTATCCGATCAGTATCCTGAAGCAAGATTTTATTCACAAGCAGCTCCATTAGCAGAATATTTTTCGGCGAAAAGCAGATTAGGCAACAGTAAAAAGATATATGCTTCTATTCGCCGTGATGCCATCGACTTTTTCTGTTATGAACGTGGGCATCTGCTTCTTGCCAATTCATTTGAATGTCGCAAAACAGGTGACCGAATCTACTATCTGCTCTATCTATGGAAGCTGTTGAATTTTGATCAGGAACGGGACGAACTTCACCTGACAGGTGCATTTTATGATAAAGAGAAACTAATGCAGGAGTTACGTAAATACATACAGCAGGTATTCATAATGAACCCTGCAAGCAATATTGACATGCAAGCCTTATTAACATGCGAGTAATCAGCGGAATATATAAAAGAAGAAGATTTGATGTGCCCAGAACCTTCAAGGCACGTCCGACAACAGATTTTGCCAAAGAGAATCTGTTTAATGTATTATCCAATTACATAGATTTTGAAGAGGGCATTGTTGCTCTCGATCTGTTTGCCGGTACAGGCAGTATCAGTATAGAGCTGGTTTCACGTGGGTGTGACCGCGNNAGGAGTGGTAGGCGATCAGTATCCGGTGCCGGACCGCATTCTGCAATTTACCGAAATGATTGTGCAAGACTATCTGGCACAGGAGATGTGCGACCGTCGTCCGCCGAAAGGCAAATACGATTTGTTTGCCACCGAAGGCGGAACAGCAGCCATGTGCTACGTTTTCGACTCTCTGCAAGAAAACTTCCTGCTCAATAAAGGGGATGGAATCGCCTTGATGGTACCTGTCTTCACTCCTTATATTGAAATTCCTCAATTAAGACGCTATGAATTTAACGTTACGGAAATATCTGCGGATCAGATGACGACAGACGGATTGCACACCTGGCAATACAAAGACGAAGATATAGACCGCCTGAGGAACCCACAGATCAAGGCACTCTTCATTACCAATCCCAGTAACCCGCCCAGTTATACACTGAGTCCCGAGACTGCCGCACGGATTGTAGATATCGTGAAAAAAGACAATCCGAACCTGATGATTATTACAGATGACGTATACGGAACATTCAGTCCGCATTTCCGCTCACTGATGGCCGAATTACCACAAAACACTTTGTGTGTCTACTCTTTCTCCAAATATTTCGGAGCCACGGGATGGAGGGATGCCGTGATCGCTCTGCACGAAGAGAATATCTTCGACCGGATGATAGCCCACCTGCCGGAAGAGCAGAAGACAATTCTCAATAAGCGTTACTCCAGTCTGACTCTTACACCCGAGAAACTGAAATTCATCGACCGCATGGTGGCTGACAGCCGCCAGGTAGCTCTGAACCACACCGCCGGATTATCGCTGCCACAACAGACGCAAATGAGCCTGTTTGCTTCTTTCGCCATTCTGGATAAGGAAAACCGGTATAAAAACAAAATGCAGGAGATTATCCGGCGTCGCTTGAAAGCCCTGTGGGATAACACCGGATTCTCACTCGTAGACGATCTGCGTGTAGGTTACTACAGCGAAATAGATATGCTGGTATGGGCCAAGATATTCTATGGAGAAGAATTTGTCAGTTATCTGAAGAAAACTTACAGCCCGCTGGATGTTGTTTTCCGCCTGGCCAACGAAACCTCACTGGTATTGCTTAACGGAGGAGGTTTTGCCGGACCGGAATGGAGCGTACGTGTATCACTGGCTAACCTGAATGAAAAGGATTATGTGAAAATAGGTCAGGGAATCAAACGGATACTGGATGAATATGCCGTGAAATGGCAAGAATCACGGAAATAGAATCCTGAATCTTGTCAGTCCGTCGGCGTATGTACGCAATGAAAACGTGCAGCCATGACGGCTCAGAACTTCGCGAATAAAAATCAAACCGATACCTTGTCCGTTGGGTTTGGTAGAAAAGAAGGGACTGAAGAGTTTTGCTTCAGTCTCTTTTGATATACCGGGTCCGTTATCCACCACTTCGATAGCTGTAGGCAATGAAGTACGAATGATGATCTGCCCGTCCTGTCCGATACTCTCGGCTGCATTCTTAATAATATTTACCAATACTTGTTCAAACAGAGACGCATCCAGCTTCACATCGTCCAGAGATTCGTCACATATCAGTTGCAACCGGATGTTCCGGTCATTGCACATCCCTTCCATAAAGCGCTTGCAGGTAAATGCAAGGTCATTCAGGTTGGTCGGAGTAAAACGGGGCTCGGGAATCTTCACCACATCGGCAAAGCGGGTAATGAAATGGCTCATAGAAAAACAACGCTCGGTACATACGCGCATCACATCGCAAATATCCTCCATACCTTCCGACTCGGACAATGCCTGCTCTACCGTATCCAATGTGGAAGTGATGCCCGCTGTTGTATTATTCACCTCATGCGCAATCATACGGATCACTTTCTCGTATGCCTTCTTTTCAGCTTTCATCACTTCATCGGTCAATCCTTCCATCAGATAGAAAGGATGCTGGAAGCCGCGGTCCACAAATGAAGAGTGGGTGCATTTATAGATACTCGAGTCGTTCAGCCGGACGGTGCTGGTTTCTCCATTCGGAATGGCGGCCAATTCCAGGGCAAGCGGAGAATCGATTTCCGACAATTTCCTGCCCTCAGCTTCTTCCGGACGGACCCCATCATCTTCATCGCCATGGGGTTGAGTTGAGATACCTCTTCGTCCAGCGTCATGATAATAACGCCCATGGGGGAAGCATTAATCATCAGGTCGAGAAAATGATTCTGTTCTCGCAAGCGCAGCCGTTCGTTTTTCAGTTGTTCCATCATGCGATTGAAAACATTTACCACACGGTCGGCCTCCTGCTGCCCCACATGGCTTAACCGGCTACTGAAGTCCTGTTCTCTGAGAAGTTCCATACCACTGCCGATGGTGTTCATCGGTTTCACGATTTTCCGGTAAAACAAAATAAGATACAGCATCAGGAGCAGCATCAATGCTTCGGCAATATAGAGATACTTCACGACAACGGTTTCGGATATATAAATCAGAAAACCCATGATAGCGACCAAGAAGAAAACAAGTATGAAGAAGAATCCCTTTACTGACATGTGATTGATGATTAACGATTAACGGACCATGATAAGCAACGGGTTACTTATCACCGATATCATATTTCTCCAAACGGCGATACAATGCTGCACGACTGATTCCCAATGCGGTAGCCACCTGGCTGAGATTCCCTTTATAGCGTTCCAGTGCCTGAAGAATCGTTTGCTTTTCAATTTCATCCAAAGTCATTCCCGCAAATGAAGAAGAAGTTGCCACACTTTCGTCATGACGTTGGTATTGGTTCTCGAAATCGATTGCATCCAACACTTCCTTTCCGCTGACCAGAATCGTACGTTCTACCAGATTCTTCAATTCACGGATATTGCCCGGAAAAGGTAAACGGCTCAGGAAGTTCAACGCATCCGACGAGAATTCTGTACGGGGCAGATTGTTAATCTCCGCCTGACGATCGGCAAAGTGTCTGGCAAGCAATGGTATATCTTCTCTGCGTTCTCTCAGTGCAGGCAGTTTTACGGTTATCAGGTTGATACGATAGAACAGGTCTTCACGAAAAGTGTGTTCGCTCACCATCTTACTCAGGTCGGCATTCGTAGCCGAAACCACCCGGATATCCGTCTTACGCGGGCGACTGTCTCCCAACACCTCAAAGGTCTGGTCCTGCAATACCCGCAGCAGCTTTACCTGGCACGACGGATCGAGATCCCCGATTTCATCCAAAAAAATAGTTCCTTTGTTCGCCATTTCAAAACGCCCCATACGGTCGGCAGTGGCATCTGTAAACGCACCTTTTTTATGACCGAACATTTCACTTTCGAAAAGGCTCTGTGAAATTCCTCCCAGATTGACTTTTACAAAAGGCTGGCGGACACGTTGGCTATTGATATGGATGGCTTCGGCTATCAGTTCTTTACCCGTTCCGCTTTCACCCGTGATTAATACGGGAGCATTGGTAGGAGCAATACGTGCCACCGTATTCAAGACCTCCATCAACCCACGGCTTTTGCCTATTATATGGCTCCGGTTGAGTGTTCCGCTTTGCTCTTGCGGAGTGTATTTGGGAGTGGCAGTCAGTTCGAGTGCCGTCTCGATGCGCTGCAACAGAGCAGCGTTATTCCAGGGTTTCGTGATAAAGTCGAATGCACCGGCCTGCATCCCTTGTACAGCCAACTGTATACTGCCCCAGGCAGTCATCAGAATGACCGGGACATCGGGACGAAAAACCTTTACTTGTTTTAAAAGCGTCAATCCTTCTTCACCGGAAGTGGAAAGTGTAAAATTCATATCCATCAGGATCAGAGAAGGAGCTTCCGAACGAACTACTTCCATCGCCTCACGCGGGCCGGTCACTGCAATTACCTGATAACCGGCGCGTTTCAGCATAAAACTCAGGGAAGAGCGGACCCCGCTATCATCATCTATAATTAAAAGCATAGGCATCAATTTTTGAGTTGCAAAACTACTCTTTTTTGGTTTAAAACCAAAGGTACGTTGGTTTAAAAGGTAAGACCTCTTGGTTTAAAACCAAAGAGGCGTTGGTCTGAAACCAACAGCCCTCCTGTTTAAAAAGAACAAACACACAATTATTTTTTTACAATATCTTCAAAATCAGCTTCCAGGGGAGTATTGTTTTGGAAATCCCACAACGTCAGGCTACGGAGTTGATAATAGTAATACCAATACCAGTACAGTTCGTTGATATGTTTTTGGCGGGCATCGTCTTTCGAGTTCTGGGCGTCGTTCAGATCGAGTGTATTGATCTTACCGATCAGGAATGTTTCGACACTCGTCTTATAGCGCTGTTGCGCAATCTTATCGGCCTCATTGGCTATGGAAAGCTGCTGTGCCTGATTGTTGAAATGCTCGACCAGCAGGAAGATGTCCTGATCGAAATCCATCTGTTCCTTCTTTATCTTGGACAGGGTAACGTCCCGGTTACTCTTGGCTACCCTCACTTTTCCACGGCGTTTGCCCCAGTCGAGGATTGGAATTTTAACACCGACCTCAACCACCTGATTGTCTAGCAAATTGTGATAGGCAGGAGATAAGTCTTTATTCAGTCCCGTATAACCTACATTGGCAAAAAGATCGACGCTCCTGAGATTTCCCCGGGCTGTTGCAACTTCATATTCGGCCTCTAACTGACGACGACGAATATTGTGGGCAAACGAATTGCGTTCCAGTGCTTTGTTCAGCACTTGGTTGTATTCCATCTTTAGGTTGGGAGCCGATTCCGGTACCACAGGTTCCAGTATCAGGTCGTTTCCTATGGCCAGGAAAGAACGCAAACGGAACATATGGGCATTGAGGTTACTTTCTGCATCCGTCACAGCAGCCCGGGCTTTCAGGGCGGCAAGCTTCAGTTGCAGAAGTTCATTTTCTGAGATTTGACCCATTTTTCGTTTAGCCCCGGCCACCTCGTACAAACGGTCGGCATTCACCTGATTTTGTCGGGCAGTGCCCAGTGTCTCCTTTGCCGACAGCAAATTGAAGAAGTAAGTGATCGCATTCATGGTCACCGTCTCCGTCGCAGTAATAAAAGCGGCTTTCGCCTCTTCGTAACGCACCGGTTCGATACGGCGGTTCCACTTCAGGTTGTTTACTCCGAAAATGGGCTGAGTCAGTTGAAGGGCGATAGGGACAGACATGAACTGCCGGCTTCCTCCGGAACCTAACTGTTTCATAAAGTCGAGTGAAGAGGACAATGAAACTTTACCTCCCGTAAACCAGATGTTCTGGTCGATAGACAAAGCACCGTTCAATCCTAACTTATTACTGCGGACAAACGAGTAAGAGCCGTCTTCATTCTGATAACTGTTATACTGCTTGCTGTAACTGGGCAATGTACCGCTGAAGTTTACTTCCGGAAGAAGATCGGCGCGAAACGTGCGGTACTCCCAATAAGCTGTCTTCAGCTCATTCAGAGCTACTGCTGCATCTACAGACTGTGTTCGTGCCAGTGCAATGGCTTCATTCAAGGTGATTTCCTGCGTTTCCTGCGCACTCAGCGCCAACGAGCAAAATGCAAAAGCAGAAAGTAGAAAGTATCGTTTCATATAATATTCGTTTATTTACCGGCTGAAAAGCAAACCCCGTGCCAAAAGTGAATACCGGGAAAACGGGAACACAAAACAAGGAGCAATGAGTAAGGGAGGTTGAGGGAGTAAAAGGGAAAATAAACGGGAAAAGAGAAAGGGTATAGGGAAAGAAACGATGGATGCAAAATAGGAAAAACGATAATGGAGCAGCCTCTTTCGGACGGGTAACCACGCTGTAAATGAACAGAAAAGAGAGGGATACACCCTCCGGTGAAAGGTAGCGGCTACTGATCTTTTAGCATCAGGAACATCCACCGTCCGTTCCCTCCGTTCACCGCTCTTCATTCATCGTTCATCGCTTATCGTTCACCACTCATCATTCACTGTTTATCGTTCACCGCTTATCGTCCATCGTTCTTTCTGCTGTCCGAAAATGAACA
>CXTT01000094.1_pt1 | contig 15173 bp, 8 predicted proteins | sample 941021 | NCBI WGS metagenome assembly CXTT01 (sample SAMEA3493470, study PRJEB9703) | human gut metagenome | biome: ENVO:mammalia-associated habitat; material: ENVO:feces | place: Bangladesh | collected 2010-01-06 | reverse complement strand
CTGAACTTCTGCGTAATGTTTGAGGGAAAGGTTGTACATGAAGAAGAAACAAGCAACCATCAAGGCGCGATCATGTCGTTGCTGCATCATTTGGAAGAGGATTATGGGATAGCAAGCGGTCAAATGCTTGTCTGTGCGGAGCATACGGGGCAGTACACGTTCCCTTTGGCTTGTGCCTGCAAAGCAGTAGAATGTAGGCTATGGCTTGAAAATGCAGCGGAAATCAAATACTCTTCCGGTGTACAACGGGGAAAGAGTGACAAGGTGGATGCCAAGCGTATCGCCATTTATGCCAGCCGTTTTCAAGACAAAGTGCGCTATTACGAACGTCCCACGGAGGATATTGAAAGATTGAAACAGCTTGAATCCGAACGCACCTTGTATGTGACGGATTTTGCCAAATATAAAGGACAGATGAAAGACCAAAAGGAGTATATGCCCAAATCCCTGTATGAACGCAAGATGAAGCGTTTGCAGGCATTGATGGACGACTTGGAGGAAGCCATACAGTCCATTACTGACGAAATGGATGAAGTGATAGCTTCTTGTCCGGTACTATTCAGGCAGAGGGAACTGTTGATGTCCATAGATGGCGTGGGGCGTGTGGTGGCAACCAACATGATAATCGCAACGGAAGCCTTTACACGTTTTGATGATCCGAGGAAGTTCAACTGTTATGCCGGAGTAGCACCTTTCTCTTATTCTTCCGGAAGTTCCCAACACTCGAAAGCAAGGGTATCACACCGGGCAGACAAGGTGATGAAAAGATTGCTGCATTTGGCTGCCGTGGCTGTAACGCACCGGATTGGAGGTGAGTCATGGGTACAAGGGTTTCAAGATTCAATTTATCTTTCCCCATAAAGCGGTAAGTCTTCCCGTCTACACGGATAGCACCCAACAAAGGATGTTCCGTTCCGGTCCAGTGCATAGTGCTGCTTTCGTTCAGCGCATCTGTGGGCGACCAGATGGACAGATAGGGGTCGGAAGTGATGAGAGGCACCGCCGGCGCACGCAAAGCAACATTTCTACTTGCCTTATACAGGTCGGCTGCCTGCGCATTGCACAGCATACCGACTGCTAAAGCCATTGTGAATAGTTTTTTCATTATTTTATTTATTAGTATGTTTCAATCTAAATAGTATCCTTCAACAATCTTTACCTTAATCAAAAACCTGTGTACCTATCGACACCCTACTCTAATCACTTATTTAAAGAATTGCATATCTTTGTATTGATAGCTTTCACCTGAGCTTCATTCACCTTAATCACTTTACGGTCGTATGTCATCAGTCCGTTCACCTCCATTTCTACATCCGTAGTCTGTGTATAGACAGCAGCTGAGAAACCTCTTGAAATCAACCGATACAGTTCATTGCCGTATTCAACGTATTGTTTAGTTACTTCTTCGGGTGAATTGAACTTCACGTATCCCCAGTTGTGGTTCGGTTCCCAAAGATGTTCATTCAGTGCCAGGCCGATGCCGCCATATTCACCCAACACGGTAGCACGTCCGGCATCGTAGAAGTCAAGTGACGGATTGGGATAATGATGCAGGTCAAGAATATCACCGCAAGGGAAGTGATTGCCGCCACTTGCCGGGTTCACCAGGCGTGAAGGATCATACTTCTTTGTCCATGTCGCGATATCTTCAGTCTTGAACTGTCCCCAACGCTCGTTAAACGGAACCCATACACCGATACAAGGATAGTTGTACAGATAATCCATGATTTCCTTCCACTCTTTGCGATAGATCTGTTCCGACTCCTCGCTACGATTCAGTTCATTGCCGGTGAAGTAGTTGTACATCTGCCACTCCGGTTCACGGTCGCCGTTCGGCATATCCTGCCATACGATGATACCCAGTTTATCACAGTGTGTATACCAACGTGCCGGTTCCACCTTCACGTGTTTACGGATCATGTTAAATCCGAAGTCTTTGGTTTTCTGAATATCATAAACCAACGCTTCGTCTGTCGGAGCTGTATACAGTCCGTCGGGCCACCATCCTTGATCGAGAGGACCGAACTGGAACACATCTTCATTGTTCAGCTGCAAACGTACAATTCCGTCCTTGTCACGGCGGGTAGAGTATTTGCGCATAGCTGTATAGCTATCTACTTTATCGGTCACTTTACCATTGCTCAATAGGGCAATCTGCATAGAATAAAGAGTCGGAGAAGCAGGACTCCACAGTTTGGCATCAGCAGGCATCTGAATGTCAATAGTCTGGCCGTTCAATCCTTTTCCGGTAGCAACCAGCTGTTTACCATCGAAGACCTTTACTTCGACAACTTCCGAAGGACAGCTGGTACTGGTAGTAACGTCCACTGTGAGTTTCTTACGGTCGATGTCCGAAGTCGTACGAACATTAGTAATATGACGTTCGGCCACAGGCTCCATCCAGACAGTTTGCCAGATACCGGTAACAGCCGTATACCAGATGCCTTCCGGACGGTTTACCTGTTTGCCACGAGGCTGAGGTCCGCGATCTGTCGGGTCCCATACCTTCACAACAAGTTTATTGTCTCCTTTAGTAGCCAAAGCAGCCGTAATATCGAGTGAAAAAGGAGTAAATCCTCCGGTGTGTTGTCCCACCTTAATGTCATTGACCCAAATATCAGCTTTCCAGTCTACAGCACCGAAGTTCAGCATCACTTTTTTACCTTTCCAGGAAGCGGGTACTGTGAAAGTACGCTGATACCAAAGTTCTTTGTCGGGGCCGACTTTCTTACCAACACCCGAAAGGCTGGACTCTATGGCAAAAGGAACCAGAATCTGACCTTCGTAAGCTGAAGGAGCAGCCCCTTTCTCGGTGATGGCATAATTCCACAAACCATTCAGGTTCTTCCACTCTCCCCGTTCCATCACCGGACGTGGATACTCGGGCAATACATTTTCAGGATTCACCTGCTCAGCCCACTTTGTCTTGATTTTGTCTCCTGCCGGTTTCCATTGTGCAAAAGCGGAAGTAGCTATCGACGCTGTCAGAACTGCAATTAAAATGCTCTTTTTCATTGTCTTCAAATTATGTTTAACCTATTAATGATGCAATACGATCCCCGGGACAGGTAGGCGGCTACCTGTCAGACTAAGGAAAAAATGTTCTAAATGACTATTTTATTTCAAAAGAGTACCCGAAGGTTTCGGCAAGGCAACCCCTGCACGAACCGGAATCCCCAAATCGGGCATTCCATGGGCATCCCATCCTATTTTTTGTATTCGCGGATTACGGGTTTCAGGACTCCCGGTGTCTCCATTGGTCACCTGACGGGCATGGTAAATCATATACCATTCAGTCCCATCGGGCGAGGGAACAAAGGAGAGTCCACCCGGACCATAAACTTCATTCTCCAACGATTGCTGAAATACCGGAACCGAACTCTTTGTCCAGGAAGCCGGATCTAACAAATCACTCTCGGCATCGGCAGTCAACATCCCGACACAGTAATAGGGTGACCACGAACCGCTGGCAGCGTAATATAGAATCAACGTCTTATTATCTTTCGAATGGAAGAACTGAGGCCCTTCATTCACATAAATGGGGTAAGCCGTACGGCTGCCATCCGGATTGACCCACTGCCGTTCCCATTCATACTCGGGTTTGGATATCAGGACACGGGGTGAATCGAGTGTCCACGGATCTTTCATCCTGGCAATATAGATACATTGAGTTTCGGCATTGGTTCTCCTTTTGGGCCATCCGGACCAGGCCAGATAGCGGACTCCCTTATGTTCGAAAGTGGTGGCCTGTATCCCCCAATTCCATTCGGGATTGGTTATGATACTTCCTTTCATTTCGAACTTTCCCTCCATCGGGTCGGGTGAAGAGTTTTCAAGTACGTACAACTGGTGATTATCCGTATTGCCGTCGTCGGCTGCATAATATATATACCATTTATCATTGATATAGTGAATCTCCGGTGCCCAGAGATGACAACTGTTGGATGGATCCTGAGGCTTCCACACTATCTTGCAAACCGCATGAGCCATATCAGTGATATCGGACGTTTCCCAAAGCATGATCTTATCTTCCGTTCCATGGGTATAATAATACTTACCATTATGGAAAAGAGCACTCGGATCGGCCCCTTCCGGAAACAAAGGATTTACATATGTATCCTTTGCCGCACTTACCGACTCCTGTTTCTGTCCGCCGCTCTTGTTGCCACAACCGGCGCAGAAGAATAAGGTAGTAATAAATAGCAGGTAGATCTTTGTTTTCATAGCTTTCTGTTATTAAGATGCTACAAAGAAAAAACATTTTCGTTGAATAAAGGGATAAATACTGCTCAATAAACAAAAGAATCTGTTCTTTTTATACTTCTAATATTCACATAACCTGCATTTCGCATCGTATTGGTCAGTAATTGCTATTTATTGAATAGTTTGTGTCGCACATTTCATACAGAATTCACAAACTTTGTAGCATGATATCAGATGAAGCTACTGATTTGTATTGAAATAACCCCTAAATAATAACCATAAGTAAAAACACCCAAACATGAAAAAGATGAAAAGTCTGAAAGGAGGCTTGGCCGGAATCCTATTTACAGCCGGATTACTGGCAGCATCGTGTACTTCCGATCAATCATCGTCGGCAGTAACCATCGTGAACCGCCCCGACTGTACACAAACCAACGTAAACTATGTAGGAAACCGCTTGCCACTGAAACCGATGAATTTCATTAAACTGCCCGTCGGAAGTATTCAGCCCGAAGGATGGTTGAAGAAATATCTCGAATTACAGAAAGACGGTCTGACCGGTCACCTGAATGAGATCAGTGCATGGCTGGGCAAAGAGAATAATGCCTGGCTGACCAAAGGAGGAGATCACGGATGGGAAGAAGTCCCCTATTGGCTGAAAGGATACGGAAACCTGGCTTATATATTAAAGGATCAGAAAATGATTGATGAAGCTAAAGTATGGCTCGAAGGAGCATTCGCCAGCCAACAGCCCGACGGATACTTTGGTCCCATCAACGAGCGGAACGGAAAAAGAGAATTGTGGGCACAGATGATTATGCTCTGGTGTCTGCAATCCTATTATGAATATTCAAATGACCAACGGGTAATCGACCTGATGACCAATTACTTTAAATGGCAGTTAAGTGTACCGGACGAACAATTCCTGGAGGACTATTGGGAAAACAGCCGTGGCGGAGATAACCTGTTAAGCGTATATTGGCTTTATAACCGCACAGGAGATCAATTCTTACTGGAACTGGCTGAGAAGATACACCGGAACACAGCAGACTGGACCCGCCCGTCGGCACTGCCGAACTGGCACAATGTAAACATCGCACAATGTTTCCGCGAGCCGGCTACCTATTATATGATGACAGGAGATTCAGCCATGCTGAAAGCATCTTATAATGTACACAATCTGATACGCCGTACTTTCGGACAAGTACCGGGCGGTATGTTCGGTGCCGACGAAAATGCCCGCATGGGTTCTATCGACCCACGTCAGGGAATAGAGACCTGCGGATTGGTAGAACAGATGGCTTCCGATGAATTGATGCTTTGTATGACGGGTGATCCGCTTTGGGCAGAACACTGCGAAGAAGTGGCTTTCAACAGTTATCCGGCTGCCGTGATGCCGGATTTCAAAGGATTACGTTACATCACTTGCCCTAACCAGACGGTCAGCGACTCAAAGAATCATCATCCGGGCATCGACAACCGGGGACCTTTCCTGGCAATGAACCCGTTCAGCAGCCGTTGCTGCCAGCATAACCACGCACAGGGATGGCCTTATTATGCCGAGCATCTGATTCTGGCTACTCCGGATAATGGTGTAGCGGCCGCCATGTATGCCGCCTGCAAAGCAACGGTGAAAGTGGGTGACGGAAACGAAATAACCCTTCACGAGCAGACGAATTATCCTTTCGAGGAAACCATCCGGTTTACGGTAAATACTCCGAAAGCTGTAAGCTTTCCGTTCTATCTGAGAATCCCTTCATGGACAGAGGGTGCAACTATCTTTGTTAACGGCAAAAAAGTAGCGGCTAACCCCGAAGCAGGACAATATGCCTGCATCAATCGCGAATGGAAAGACAATGACCAAGTGGAGATTCAACTGCCGATGCAGCTTTCGATGCGTACATGGCAAGTGAACAAAAACAGTGTAAGCGTAGACTACGGTCCGTTGACAATGTCACTGAAAATTGACGAAGATTATGTGAAAAAGGACAGCCGCGCTACGGCTATCGGTGACTCTAAATGGCAGGAAGGCGCTGACGCCAGCCAATGGCCGACATACGAGATCTATGCAAAAACTCCTTGGAACTACGCATTGGTACTCGGTAAGAACGAACCTTTGAAAGACTTTAAAGTAGTACACAAAGAATGGCCGGCTGACAACTTCCCGTTCACGGTCGCAAGTACACCTATCGAGGTAAAAGCTATCGGACGCAAAGTGCCTTCATGGGTTATCGATCAATACGACTTGTGTAGCGAACTTCCTGAAATGGACGCTCCGAAAGGGGAAAAAGAAGAAATCACCCTGATTCCGATGGGAGCAGCCAGACTGCGGGTTTCGGCTTTCCCGAACACAAGAGAGTAAAAGATACCCGGTGATAAAGCATTAATCGAAAGACACTCATGAAGAAAAAAAATACATTTACATATCTGCTCATCGGACTGGGCCTCTGCTTCTCTTCCTTGGGAAGCGGGCTCCGGGCCGATACCCCCGAGAACTATACCAACAACCGCTATCCATTGGTACGCAAACCTTTGATGGAACTACCGTTAGGCAGCATTAAGGCAAAAGGATGGTTACAGGAAATGTTGGTAAGGCAGAAAAACGGGGCAACCGGGCAAATGGACAAACTGTATCCGCTGGTGATGGGCGAACGCAACGGCTGGCTCGGCGGCGACGGTGATCAATGGGAAAGAGGACCATACTGGATTGACGGTTTACTTCCTCTGGCATATATCCTGGACGATGCGCAACTGAAAGCTAAAGTGCAACCTTGGATAGAATGGGCTTTAAAAAGTCAGCGGGAAGACGGTTTCTTCGGTCCGGCCAAAGACTATCCCGGAGAGGCCGGCATACAACGGGATAACTCTCACGACTGGTGGCCGCGTATGGTGATGCTGAAAATACTCCAGCAATATTATTCTGCCACGAACGATCAACGGGTCATCCGGTTTATGACCGACTATTTCCGTTATCAACTGAAAACGTTACCGGAAAAGCCGCTCGGCAACTGGACTTTTTGGGCAGAGTTCCGTGCCTGCGATAATCTTCAGGCCGTATACTGGCTCTATAATATCACCGGTGATTCATTCCTACTCGATCTCGGCAAACTGATTCATCAACAAAGTTTCAGCTTTGTAGATATGGTGAACCGGGGAGACCTGAAACGTATCAATACGATTCACTGTGTCAACCTGGCACAAGGTATCAAAGAGCCTGTCATCTATTATCAGCAAGAGCCCGACAAAATGTATCTCGATGCGGTTAAATGTGCTTTTCGTGACATTCGCCAGTTCCACGGACAACCGCAGGGTATGTATGGTGGTGACGAGGCATTGCATGGCAACAATCCGACCCAAGGTTCAGAACTCTGCTCAGCTGTGGAACTGATGTACTCGCTGGAAAAAATGGTAGAGATCACGGGAGATATCGACTTCGCCGACCATCTGGAAAGGATTGCATTCAACGCACTGCCCACCCAGATTTCAGACGATTTTATGACAAAACAATATTTCCAACAAGCCAACCAGGTGATGGTATCACGCCATCGTCGCAATTTCGATCAGGATCACGGAGGAACGGACAACTGTTTCGGGCTGCTGACGGGATATCCTTGTTGTGCATCGAACATGCACCAAGGTTGGCCTAAATTCACCCAAAGCCTCTGGTATGCCACTCCTGACGGTGGACTGGCTGTTACAGCATACGCTCCATCGGAAGTGACGGCCAAAGTAGCGGATGGGTGTACGGTAACTTTCAGTGAAGAAACCTATTATCCGATGGATGACAAAATAAGTTTCACCCTCCAATCGATGGACAAAAAACGGAAAGAAGTAAACTTCGCTCTCCAATTACGTATCCCGAAATGGTGTAGACAAGCCGGAATATCAGTCAACGGACAACTTCTTCAACATGCCGAAGGAGGCCGGATGGCCATTGTCAACCGCAACTGGGAAAAAGGGGACCGGGTGGAACTCCATCTGCCGATGGAAGTCACTGCCAGCACCTGGTATGAAAATTCGGTAACCATTGAACGCGGTCCGTTGGTATTTGCCTTGAAGATGGAAGAAAAATGGGAGAAGAAAGAGTTTGAAGAGCCGTGGTATGGTCCGTATTATTACTCAGTGACTCCTACCGAACCATGGAACTATGGATTGGTTGATTTCAATCGTAACAAAGCGAACGAACATGCCCGTGTAACGATTCATACGGAAAAGCAATCTTCCGTATTCCCCTGGAATAAGGAAAATGCCCCGATAGAAATACGGATGAAAGCAAGATTGGTACCTTCATGGAAACTTTACAACGAAATGGCAGGGCCTCAACCTTATTCTTTCTGTAGCGGAGGCGAAGGGCCGGAAACAGAAATCACCCTGATTCCTTATGGATGCACTACATTAAGAATAACGGAATTTCCGGTAGTGGGAGCCTCCCGATAGAGAGGTGAATAATCACTCCGAACCATTATAATAATAACTCAATATTCATACACAAGTCCTCCTTTCTCTCCTGCCTGCAAGTGGAGGGGAAAGAAGGACTCAAACACACAATTACAATGAAAAAACTTTTAGCAGCAGCAATGCTATTCATGCTGAACAGCTGGTCCTGTTTCAGTGCAGATACTCCGCGAGCGGAGTATCCCCGTCCACAGTTCGAACGGGAACAATGGGTAAACCTGAACGGGACTTGGACATTCGATTTCGATTTTGGTAAATCAGGAAAAGACCGCCGTCTGCAGTCGGCAGAGAAGTTTGATAAGAACATCACTGTACCCTTCTGCCCGGAAAGTAAACTTTCGGGAGTAGGCTATACCGATTTCATCGAACAGATGTGGTATCAACGCAATATTACCATCCCATCGGACTGGAATGGAAAAAAGATATTCCTGAACTTCGGTGCTGTGGATTATTGTGCGGAGATCTACGTCGATGGTAAATTCGTACAACGTCATTTCGGCGGTTCGTCTTCGTTTGCCGTAGATCTGACTCGCTATGTTACCCCCGGAAAGACTCACAATCTGGTGGTATTCGTACAAGATGATCTCCGTTCCGGACTACAAACCGGAGGAAAGCAATGCGGTAACTATTATTCGGGAGGCTGCTCTTATACCCGTACTACCGGTATCTGGCAGACTGTATGGATGGAAGCTGTCTCAGCCGACGGTCTGAAGTCAGTATTCGTACGCCCGGACATCGACCAGAAACAGTTGGTCATCGAACCGGAATTTTATAATGAATCGGCCAACACATTGGAAATCACCTTGAAAGACGGAAATAAAACCGTTGCCAAGAAAAGTGTAAATTGTGCCAACAGTTCGGTAGTAGTTCTGCCGGTGAAGAATATGAAACTGTGGTCGCCGGAAGATCCGTTCTTATACGATCTCGTTTATCAGGTAAAAGATGCCAAAGGTAACGTACTGGACGAAGTGAAATCATACGCCGGTATGCGCAAAGTGCACACAGCCAACGGACGTTTCTATCTGAACAACCAGCCTTACTTCCAACGTCTGGTACTCGATCAGGGATTCTATCCGGAAGGTATCTGGACAGCTCCGAGCGATGAAGATCTGAAGAACGATATCGTATTGGGAAAAGAAGCCGGTTTCAACGGGGCACGTCTTCACCAGAAAGTATTTGAAGAGAGATATTATTACTGGGCCGACAAACTGGGATACATCACCTGGGGAGAATCGGCAAGCTGGATGCTCGATGTAAACAAGGAGCTGGCTGCGCGTAACTTCCTGGGTGAATGGAGCGAAGTAGTGGTTCGTGACCGCAATCATCCCTCACTCGTAACCTGGACTCCTTTCAATGAAACCTGGGGTGGCGGTCCGGATGCTTATGTCCGCCTGGTACGTGACGTATACAACATTACCAAAGCCATCGACCCGACTCGTCCGGTAAACGACGCCAGTGGTGATAACCATGTGATAACAGATATCTGGAGCGTACACAACTACGAACAGGATCGTGCCAAACTGACTGAACAGCTAAAAATGGAAGAAAGTAAAGAGCCTTACCGCAATGCGCATGACAAGGACTTCCTGGCCGTCTACGAGGGACAACCTTACATGGTTGACGAATTCGGCGGTATCCCCTGGATGGCAGAGAAAGATCGCAAAAACTCATGGGGATACGGTGGTATGCCTGAAAATGCAGAAGCATTCTACAAGCGTCTGGAAGGTCAGATCGATGCTTTTATCGACTCACCGCATGTGACAGGTTTCTGCTATACTCAGCTGACTGACGTGGAACAGGAGAAAAACGGTATCTACTATTATGACCGTACTCCGAAATTGGATATGAAACGAATCAAAGCTATTTTTGAGAAAATAAAATAAAAGGAGTGCCTCCCTATAAGGGGACATTGCAGAAATCTGTTTACCTGTGATGGGATACTTTCATGAAAGGGAGGCTTTCAACTGTTATCTGCTATTTTATTATTTTGCAAATCAATAGTTGAGTCGTTGTCGGGTGTAGGGTATACAACCGGATAGTGGCCTGTAAAGACCGTACCCCCGGCTCAACTACTGATTGCCATTATTTAAATACAAGTATGAGAAAATTATTCATTGCCCTCACCTTCCTGCTCGTTCCGGCTTGTCTGTCGGCACAGTTGGGAGGTAAAATCTACCTTCAGAGAGCCGATTCACTCCTTCAACGAGTACTGTCTCTTTATGAGGTAAAGAAGTATGGATTGCTGATGGAGACTTATCCACGGAATCCCAAACAACAAATTACATATACAGCCAACACCGGTTCGGAAGTTACTCAACAAGAAGTATCCTTCTTATGGCCTTATTCGGCAATGGTGTCAGGTTGCGTATCGCTTTATAAAACATCCGGCAACAAGAAGTACAAAAAACTGATGGACAAACAGATCAAGCCCGGACTCGACTTGTACTGGGATACCACCCGCCAGCCGGAATGTTATCAGTCTTATCCGGCCTTCGCCGGACAAAACGACCGTTACTATGATGACAACGATTGGGTAGCGATTGACTTTTGCGACTATTATGCCGTGACAAAGAACAAAGAGTACTTAAAGAAAGCCATCGCCCTGCACGACTACATCTACTCCGGGTGGTCAGACGAACTGGGAGGTGGAATCTACTGGTGCGAACAGAAAAAGGAATCGAAGAATACTTGCTCGAACGCACCTGCAACGGTTCTTTGCATGAAGCTCTACAAGTTGACCAAAGATAAAAAATACCTCGACCAGGCAATGGCAACTTACCAGTGGACACGCGATAATTTGCGCGATCCGTCGGATTTTGTCTATTGGGACAACAAGAACCTGCAAGGCAAGATCGGTTATGCCAAATATACGTACAACAGCGGACAGATGATTCAGGCAGGTGTACTGCTCTATCAGGCCACCGGTGACGAACAATACCTAAAAGATGCACAACAAACGGCCAAGGGATCTTACGAGCATTTCCTGAAACCGCAACCAACGGTAAAAGGAGAAATGAAGTTTTTCCCGTCAAGCCCATGGTTCAACGTCATCCTTTTCCGTGGTCTGAAAGCCCTTTACGAAGTTGACAAAAACGATACTTATGTAAAAGCTATGATCGACAATGCAGACTATGCCTGGCAGTACACCCGCGATGAAAACGGGCTGCTGAACAACGACTGGTCGGGCAACCGGAAAGACAAGTTCAAAAGCTTGCTGGAAAATTCCTGCATGATTGAACTGTACTCGGAAATCAGCGAACTCTAATATAGATTTACCACAGAGGACACGGAGTTGTAGCTTACTGTTAAACAAGTCAGCATATCTCAAAGAAGATTTCCTCTCAGGCTCTCCGTGCACTTTGTGGTAAATTCACAACAGACCTGCACAAACCAATAATCTTACTAAAATGAAAGCAACTACCTCCTTGGCAGCTTCTTGCCGCCGGCTCCTGTTATGGGGAGTACTCACCCTTCAATGTCTTTTTAGCACCGCCCAAAAACGATTCACTGCCGATGTGGAACAACAAGCGGAAAAAATACTCTCACAAATGACCCTTGACGAGAAACTGTCTTATATAGGGGGTATCAATTGGATGTATACCCGTCCGCTGGAACGTTTCGGCATCCCCCAACTGAAGATGAGCGATGGCCCACAAGGGCTGGGAACACACGGGCCCTCTACTGCTTATCCGTGTGCACTGATGCTGGCTGCCACCTGGAACGAACAATTGGCTACGGAATACGGAAGCGCCCTGGGTAAAGATTGCCGCGCACGAGGAGTACATGTCGTTTTAGGTCCCGCAGTCAACATTTACCGTGCTCCGATGTGTGGACGTAATTTCGAATATATGGGAGAAGACCCGTATCTCACTTCACGCATGGCAACCGGATATATAAAAGGCGTACAAGGGCAAGGGGTCATGGCTACCATCAAACACTTTATCGCCAATAACTCGGATTATGATCGTGATCATATCAGTTCGGATATTGATGAACGAACTCTAAACGAAATTTATTTCCCTTCTTTTCGGGCAGCCGTACAAGAAGCCGAAGTAGGTGCAGTGATGTCAAGCTACAATCTGCTGAACGGAATTTATACTACCGAACACCCGTGGCTGCTGAAAGATGTACTAAGACAGCAATGGGGCTTCAAGGGAATCCTGATGTCCGACTGGGGATCGACTCATCATTGCATCCCTGCCGTAAAAGGAGGGCTCGATCTCGAGATGCCTGCCGGAAGCAAGATGCAACCCGAAGAACTGAAGTACTACTTACGAACAGGTGATATCACAATCGAAATGATAGACGAAAAGGTACGCCACATCCTGCAAACTCTCCTTGCTTTCGGATTCCGGGAAACACAGCAGCCGGATACTCATATCCCACTGAACAATCCGCAATGCGCCCAAACCGCTTTGAACGTGGCGAGTGAAGGCTTGGTATTGCTGAAGAATACCAACCAGATCCTTCCGATCCGCTCCGGCAAAGTGAAAACAATCGCAGTAGTAGGTAAAAACGCACAAGGATATGTTTGCGGAGGCGGCAGTGGTGAAGTACATCCGTTCCAATATGTATCCGTATTGGACGGTATACGCAAAGAAGCCGCCGAAAGAGGCATCCGGGTAGAATATCTGGATGTATACGACTATTTACCGGCTATTATTTTTACCGATACTGAAAGAAAGCAAAAAGGCTTCCGTGCTCAGTACTTCGATAACATGAATTTGGAAGGCACTCCGAGAGTGGAACAGACTGAGACGAAAATAAACTATTCCTGGTCGAGTGGTACGGGATTAAAAGAGATGCCCAAAGAGCAATTCTCCGTCCGATGGAATGGAACCATCTGTCCACAGGAAACAGATGAATACCTGTTCACCCTTGGCGGAGACGATGGATACAGACTATATATCGATGGAAAACTCATCGCAGACGAATGGCACGAAGGTGCTTTCCGCAATTCCACTTATCGTTGCATGCTGGAAGCCGGTAAAAAGTATGACCTGAAGATAGAATACTTCCAGAAAGGCGGAGGTGCTGCTGTCAATTTTATATGGAAACAGAAGAATGCCTCAAACAATTTATTCGTTGAAGCACTGAACCGAAACGACCTGGTAGTGGCTTGCATCGGATTCAACTCAGATACGGAAGGAGAAGGACGAGACCGTACCTTCGAACTCCCCGAAGACGAAGCACAATTACTGCAGAATACGCTGCAATCTAAACGTCCCGTAGTAGGTATCGTCAATGCAGGGGGCAATGTAGAGATGCAAAGCTGGGAACCTTCCCTGAAAGGACTACTATGGGCATGGTACGGAGGCCAGGAAGCCGGAACGGCAATCGCACGTACACTCTTCGGGGAGCTCAATCCTTCGGGGAAATTACCTGTCACTTTTGAGAAACGATGGGAAGACAATCCCACTTTTCACAGCTACTACGATCCGGACGGAGACAAGCATGTAGAGTACGCCGAAGGTATATTTGTCGGATATCGTGGATACGATAAACTGAAACGGGAAGTACAATATCCATTTGGTTACGGATTGTCGTATACCCGTTTTAAACTTTCGGCACCGACTGTCGGTACTCCGAAAACGGACGGTTCGGTAACAGTCACCTGTAAACTCACCAACACCGGAAGAACGGCAGGCGCAGAAGTCGTACAACTTTATGTATCCAACAAAGATACGACAGTGGAACATCCGGAAAAAGAACTGAAAGGCTTCCGGAAAGTATATCTGGAACCGGGCGAAACAAAGAGTATAGAAATTACTGTTCCGGCAGAAGCATTCTCACATTATGATACGGGTAGCCGGAGACTCGTCATCGACCGGGGTAGCCACGACATCTTGTTAGGATTTTCTTCCCGGGATATCAAAGCAAAGATGTCGGTCGGGATTTCACGTTAAAATAGTCTAAACTTGAGCCGGACGTGTCTCCGTTCGTCCCAAAACGTATTTAATTTGCAATATTGTTAAAACCCAAAGCCTATGAAACTCAAACATATCCCCTTACTCCTGTTGGTACTGACCTGCTGTCCGGCTTGTCAAAACAAGAAAGCTTCTGCCACTAAAGAGATTCCTTCCGAAGCTACTTATACCAATCCACTATTGGCAGTAGGAGCAGAACCATGGGCTGTCTTTCACGAAGGCAAATATTATTACACACAAGGAGCCGAGAATAAAATTATCCTTTGGGAAACCAATGACATCACCGACCTGGAACATGCTGTCCGGAAAGAGGTATGGATTCCAAAAGAAATCTCCAACTCTTATCACCTCTGGGGACCGGAGATACACCGGATTGACGGGAAATGGTATGTTTATTTCGCAGCAGATGACGGCAACATGGACAATCACCACATCTATGTCATAGAAAACAGTTCTCCCAACCCGTTGGAAGGTGAATTTGTGATGAAAGGACGAATTAAAACTGACAAAGACGATAATTGGGCAATCCATGCCAGTACATTCGAGCATCAGGGTCAGCGTTATCTCATTTGGTGTGGATGGCCTAAG
>CXTT01000134.1_pt1 | contig 17451 bp, 16 predicted proteins | sample 941021 | NCBI WGS metagenome assembly CXTT01 (sample SAMEA3493470, study PRJEB9703) | human gut metagenome | biome: ENVO:mammalia-associated habitat; material: ENVO:feces | place: Bangladesh | collected 2010-01-06 | reverse complement strand
GCAACACTAAGTTCTGCAGAGCGAACTTAATCTATTGATAACTAATGATGTTTATCTGTGTCAATCAGTGCAATCAGTGGTGAGCAGGAGTCTTGACACATCCTCTTTTTAGCGGCCTGCTCCTCATCCGGAAAGTAGAGGACCGCTACCGAACCTTTTCTTTTCCCGATTGTTGTACTTCAACAAACATCTTTCGGATGTGTACTATGCAATTGGATAGACAATGGACTTATAAAATAGATTTAACTGTAAAACAACTCAGGACCATCTAAGTATTCATAATCATTACAGAATGGCTAAAAAACATCGTAAAGAGAGCCTTGATGCCCTTTTCAGGGAAAAGGTATTGCTGGAAATGCTGAAAATAGCAGGAGTTGGTATGTGGACATACAGTACCGAAACGGGAAGATTACGTTACATTGGATTCGCCGATACCATCCATCGGCACGACGAATTGCAGTATGTCGATCCAGCGGATTATCTGAAATTGATGAACGGTGAAGATCTGCAGACCGTCACTCAATTTATGGCCGACATTCATGCCGGGCGTCCTCCCCAGGAAGGAATCCGTTATAAGATTCATGGTAACGGAGAGGACTTTTATCTTGAAAATCATGTTGTGACCTGCCAACCGCTGGGCAATGGATTCTATTATCTGAAAGGATACGTCAAGAATATAACCGCACAGGTGATGGAAGCCAACCGTCTGTGTATAGAGAAGGAGCGCACCGAACAGGCGGACCGGTTGCGCTCAGCCTTTTTTGCCCACGTCAGCAGGGAGCTGCGGGGACCTCTCAACCGAATAGAAGAACTTGCGTCGCAGATGGTACATGCCGAAAGTGTAGAGGAGCGGGAAGAGTGTTTCCACCGGATACAGGAGAACAGGCGGATGGCAATGAAAATAGCAGATGCCCTGCATGCGGTGTCGCAACTTCCGGTCAGCACATACGAGCCTTACCACTCACCCATGCAGCTCTGCCTGATATACCGTGACTTGTTGATGGAGAACGGCTACAGCCATAATCCGGAAGACGGAGAGCAGGAGGAGAATGCAAACTTCCTGTCGTTACTCTTTTCCTGATCAGAGACTGATTGTATAAATTACCCCAGGTTGGAAATTACCCGAAGTGGGTTTCACCAGATATGTCCTTTTCAACAGCGAAAGCAGCAGAACGACTTCTACCTTATAACTTGCTACTCCGGCAGGAACCATTACGGTATTGGTAACCGAACCTAGAAGGGGAACGGTCAATGTGATATCCGTCGTGGAACTGTCGTAGGTGACATTTCCGTTGCCAATGTCGAGCGTACCTTTATTGTACACACCCAGCAGCTTGATGCTGGACAGTGCGCCCAATAGAGAAGTGTTCAGTTGGAGTTGGGTCAACACATGGTTGAATGTCAGGCTGACGGGCATGGTGCTGGTACTTCCTGTGGGAGTGCCTGCGGCATACATGATGTCTTCTGCTCCCGTCAGCGTGAAATGATAGGCAGGGGCGACACCGTTGCCCGGAGCCGTGATGTAATTGCTGCCGCTTGTGGCTGTCGTGCGCGGATAATAACTGTAGAAAATGACCCGTTTCCCTCCCAATGGATAATAGAGTTTGGGGTTGAAAGAGAGCTGGCTGCCGCTGATGCCGCTCGGTACCAGATTCAGGGCGAAAGGAGTGGATGTCCAGGGATATTGCCCGGCTATGCTCCCTTCGCTGACTGCGTAAATGCCGACATTCGACAGATTGCTTGCATCGATCGTTGTGACAGGTGCCCGCGTGGAGAGCTTTCCTTCTGCAATCGCCATCCGTATGGGTACAGGTTCTTCGGGTGGGAGGCAGTCGTCGCCCACACCATAGCTGCATCCTTGCGAGAGCAGCATCCAGCCCAATAAGATGAGGATAGTCCGTTTCATCGCCCCTTTCTTTCTTGATGTGACAGATTGCGCGGATATAGCTGTCGCCATCTCCTGCACAACCTGCGTGTTATGAGAACGTTTATTGTAATGTGGACGATCCGGTCCCTCCTGTCTGCCAGGCTGTCACACTGATAGAGGACGTGATTTCCTTCGGCGTAAAGGTAAGGGTGATTAAATGTGATTTTCCGACTTCGGTAGTGACCGAGATGGTAGATTCGGGATAAGTCACTCCGTCACTTGTGGTGACTGCCACCGTGAGGGCTTCGCCGCTTTTCACCATCGGATAGTTGTTGATTGTACTTCCGGCCGTTAGGATGGGGAATGTACCCGAAAGGGTAAGGTCTTTGGTAGTATACGTCAGGCTGGATGTATTCAGGTCCAGTGTGGCAGGTGTCTTTTGTTGCTTGATGACAAGACTGGTCACGTTGACACCCGATGCCGGATATCCTGCACCGGCCACAAGTTTGAATTGCAATTGCGTCAGCAGATGGTTGAAGACAAACGACAGTGCTCCCGCAGTCGCTTTCGTCCCTGAGGCTTGAGCGGTGAGCATCACGTCTTCTGTCCCATCGCCAGCCAGCGTAACTGTTTTACCGGAAAGTGTCCCTGCCGGGTAGTAACCTCTGATATAGATGGGAGAATTATCCACCGGATAATACCGTGCCGGGCTGAAAGAGAGTGCGGCTGTCGGTGTGGGCGATGCCACAAACGTCACGGTGGAACTCCATGCATTCGTCGTATAGTCTCCGGTGGTGGCGGAGGCCACAAACGGAGCCGTTATATTGTCATTGGTCGATACCGGGGTGCGGGTTGCCACTCCCTGGATACCGGCACTTAATTTGATTTCCGTCACATCTCCCGCAGGTTCGGGATTGGTAGCACAGTCATCTTCCGAAGAGCAGCCCGAAAGGCCCATCGCGCAAGCTATTACAGCAAACATTAACTTTTTCATACTTCTGTTGTTTTAGGTTATCATACATTGATTTTACTGTTTGAAAATTGAACATCTCTGATTATGCGGTAATAACAAAAGCCGTATATGTTGGTTCTTGAATCCGGAAAAGAACTTAATTTTATTTACCGGATGCAGGCTGCTTTCATTTTATAAGCGTATTTTTGCAGGAATCAAAAGAGAGAGACATGCAGCAAATTAAAGTGATCGCATTCGATGCGGACGATACATTATGGGATAATCAGGTGTTTTACGACAAGGTTGAGAGTGAATTTTGCCATTTACTTGCCGGGTATGGAACGGCGGAAGAAATCTCGTCCCGCCTATTCGCCATAGAGATGGAGAATATGGATATCTATAAATACGGGGCTAAGCCATTCACGCTCTCCATGGTGGAGGCTGCCGTGAAGATTAGCCGGAACCGGGTGCCTGCCGAAGTGATCGGACGTATCGTGGAGATGGGAAAAGAACTGTTGGAGATGCCTATCCGTCTGCTCGGCGGGGTGACGGAAGCGCTTGAGACACTGAAGGATGACTATAAACTGGTTGTAGCGACCAAGGGCGACCTGCTGGATCAGGAACGTAAACTGCAACGTTCGGGAATCTCCCATTATTTTGATCATACGGAGATCATGACCGACAAGGCACCGCAGGATTATCAGCGGCTGATCTCTTCACTGGACGTTGCTCCACAATCTTTTTTAATGGTGGGTAACTCGCTGAAATCGGACGTGCTTCCGGTATTGTCATTGGGTGGGCATGCCATTCATGTGCCGGCCGAAGCTATGTGGAAACACGAGGTGATCTCCGGGACGGAGCGAGAGTATTTGATGATTCATTCGTTGGCGGAATTGCCGGCAGTGCTGAGAGGATAAAGCAGAAAACGAGGTTGCACAAGAGAATGACTTTGAAGAGTAGGCGGTGTACTTCCAAAGCAGTAACCACATTTCCAAAGTTTCCGTCAACGGAACCGTATGTTACAGATTACTCCTCTCTATCCGTGCGACACCATCTTCAATCCGATAATCGAACCGATTAACATCACTATAAAGAAGAGCCTCCAGAAGCCGGCAGGTTCTTTGAATACCAGAATACCTACAAGTACCGTACCCACGGCACCTATCCCCGTCCATACGGCATAGGCTGTGCCGATGGGAAGATTGTGTGTTGCTTTCACCAGTAACAGCATGCTGATCAGGGTTGCAATCAGGAATCCGGTAAACCATAAGTACATTTCTGTTCCGGTTGTTTCTTTCACTTTTCCCATGCAGAAAGTGAACAGTACTTCAAAGCATCCGGCAATCGTTAGGATAATCCAGTTCATATCATTTATTGTTTAGGGCCGTAAAGATAGGGATAAAAGTAAAGGAGACAAATAGATCGGATAAAGGAATCCGGCATTTTCCTTTTAAACTTTCTATTTCTAAAAGATGTGCAAAGATAACGTAAGCATGCTAAAAAACAAGTAGTTGTTTTCAAAGAACAGCTTGAATCGCATGAGGAAAAGATAGGTAAAGGAAAAGCGGAAGACATCTGTTGTGAACCGGTTGCCGACTACAAAAGTCTTTTGCCTTTTCATGAAAACCCGAAAGAACATTGAAGATGTAGCTATTGGTGAACTTGAAAAGCCGTTCATTGAGGACTGTTACACATGGATGCCTGGAACAGCAGGAAATGTAAATACCAAAGCCTTGGGGCGCATCAACACCCTGACATGGTTATTGTACATCGCGCAGGAAAGGAGAGGGTTTCATAACTCACCACACAGGATTGCACAGATTTACACTAAACGATTTTTTTATCTGCTGATAACCAATACTGCTTATCTGTATACATCCGTGTAACCTGTGGTGAATACGAGTCTTGACACATCTCCTCATTTTGACCTTATAACGGGCAGGCGCAATAGAGATCGTTTTTATTCCTTTTTCAAGACGCTTGCCGGATTCAGGTGCATTACTTTATAAATCTTGTATGCCGTAACCAAAAAGATCAAAAGAGCCATCGTGAAGAACAACAGGACTCCCCAGCTCCAACTATATATGCTTTGCAGATTGCTTTTTTGTGCGATGCTTATCAACACCAATCGTACCAGCGGATAGATAATGACGAAGACAGAAAGATAAATAATCAAATAGATTTTGCCGAATAACAGGGCAATCACTCTCGGGGTGGCTCCGTTTATTTTTCGGATGGCCACTTCTTTTTGCCGATTTATCACATCCATGGAGATTCCGGAATAAATACTTAATATCAACAGGAGGATACTGACTATCGCCAACAACAGGGATGCTGTCTGCAAGAGTGCTACAGTTCCCATGACGGACTGTTTGGAATCACCCGTATTACGAATGTTAAGAGGCAATGTCTCGGGTACATAACGCCGGCAGATCTCCGTTATCTTTTCCAGGGCGACCGGAGTAATATCGGAATGGAGAGTTTTGAAGTAATAGGTGTAGGCTTGCGGGTTAACTAGAAAGACAGAACCGACTGAACTGCTCTGAGTATCTTCCCTGTTCAGTGCACGGTAAGTCCCGGCAATCCGGTATTCTTTGCCATCCAGCGTGACACTACCTGCTATACTATCCCTTTGCAATTGTTCTTTAAACTGTTCGCTTATATAAACAAAGCCTTGAGCATCCTTATCTACTAATTTTCCGGAGAACGGGATCTTGAAGAACTCAAAATAATGAGGCTCTGCTTGGATCATCATCACATTTCCTCTCGGCTTTCCGTCTTTCATATAGGTCATGTAAGTATAAACATCGGCATCGAAGGTATTGAAGGCGGATGTCCGATCGGTTATCTCGGACAAAGACTGGATATCCGAAAGAATGGCATCCATGTTTTTCTGCATGCATATGGTATTGACCGATATTGAAATCACCCGGTTCTCTTCTTCCGTGCTCAAAGGACGGTACATTCCTTCAAACATCTCATTGAACAAAAGCGTTATGCCGAATACACCGCCTGTGAAAAGGATGGAGATCGCCAATTGTAGAGCAATCATGAAATTGCGGAACACGTGCCGCTTCTGTCTCTGCACGACCGAATGGAGGACACTCAACCGGCGTAACCGATAGATAGGATAAAGAATGGCGAGCATGCAGATCAACAACAAAGCAAGGTACAAACCTAACTGTGAACTATACAAGTCTACCAGGGAGAATGAGATCATGTCTTCCGGACGGATGTACGTATATGTCAGAGAGAGCGTGATTTCCGTCACGGCCAAGGACAGAAGGAAAGCGACAGATAGCATCCAGAAGATTTCGGCGAAAAGCAAGGCAAACAATCCTTTGATGTCCGAACCGATACATTTGCGAAGCACCAGTTCTCGTTGCCGGTTATAGAACATCTGGATAATGAATTTCAGAAAATTGATCAAACCAGACAATAAGATCAGCGATGCTATAAACCGGGCGAGCAGAATGCTTATCGTTCTTTGAACACTGCTATTCTGTTTCGACTCCAGGGAGGCATATAAATAGATATCCTGGTCTCCATGCTTCCAGGTCAGGCCTTTTAACTGTTTATTCAGGCTTTCGGTCGTGGTTTGTCCGGTGAGACGTGATCTGATGCAGAGTGGAGTACGGGATTTTGCGGACAAGGGAAAATAACAATCGATCGTTTTCCCATGAGAATCTTTTTCTTCTGTCAAAGCAACATTGACAATTTTATACACCATAAGATCAGACGGGTTGGCAGCCTCTGTTTCCTGACGGATGACCTGGCCTATCGGATTCTCTTCTCCAAATGCTTTCCTGGCAAACGATCGGGAGACGATCACCTCGTCGGGAGCTGTTATCTCTTGATTGCCATACTTCAATTGGAGCGAATTATAGGTGAAATAATTGGATGATACATTTTGGAACGACACCAAAAACGGCAGTTCCCGTTGTTTTTTGTCGATGGCCGTAATCTCTTTTCCATTGCTATAAGAGGAAGAAGCCACAAGGGTATCTATGCCCGCTATCGGCAACTCTTTCAGATAATCAAAATCCTCCTTAAACAAATAGATATCGGCGGCTGTCTGGGAAGATGCTCCGGACAACCGGATGCTGTATTTATTATTATCGGACAGTTCTACTTTACCCGTTATGGCATCAATAAAATAATTCATCATACTGAAGCAGGTGATACCTATCGCTAAACAAATAGCCGAAATAAGACTATGAACTTTAAAGTTCATCAAATTGCGTAATGCTACTTTCAAGTAATGCTTGATCATGGTTCTATTACTGTTTTTTCTTTATGCTTGCAAGAATCATGCCATATCGCTAAATGGCTATTATATAATACAATATATTCCTGAACACTCTTTTGCTATTGTGCGGACACGCACAAAGGCAGTTCACTATCGCACAATTACATCCGGCTACCCTTGGATATTGAATCGGAGCTTCTGTAAAAAACGGTACATTCGCAATCTTATTTTGAATATAGAATCCGATAAGTTTATTGGAAGAATTCAGTGGAAGAATCCGGTAGATGGAGATGTATTTATTCCTTTCTCTATTGTTTCACTTTGTGTCGTGTAGGTGAAAAACTTTTTTCTCTCGGGCGACAAAAAGTTGTCGCCTAGAAGTAAAGATTGTGACACTTTAGTGGAAGGTTTCTCTTCATTTAAATGATGATTTGCCATGGAAGCAATATCTGTTTGTCATCGGTTAAATGTCTGTTTTTCTGTGGTGAAGCAACTGTTCTTGGGTGGTGAAGCAGCTCTTTTTCTGTGGTGAGGCAACTGCTTTTCTATGACAGATCGATTATTTTTCTTTGAAGAGGGCACTATTCCCCTTTTGTTGAAGTGATTATTTCTTTTGTTGAAGTGATTGCTCCCTTTCAGATAGTAGGTTTTTTCTCTTCGGCAGGCTGACTGCCTTCTTTGGGTCGTGCGATTTTTCCTTTGGGAGAGGTCTGCCATTCCCTTTCAACAAGGCGTTTTCTCCCCTTTGACAAAGCATTCGTTTCTCTTTTATGAAGCAATCCTTTCCCTTTACCGAAGTTGCCGGTTTCTTTATAAATGCTTGTGCTACCAGTCGTACTTTTCTATGTATTCATCATATACCGGTAGTTCTTTGATCCCTTTACTGACAAATAATTTACGGATATATTCCTGTTCGGAAGGATCGAGCATCCGTTCTTTACGGCGGCAACGATAATAAGTGGCCTGCTTGAAGTGTGCCAGCATTTGTCTTTTGATGCTGACTGCGTCACTGTAAGGCACATGATCCAGCAAGTGGGTGATGCCTAAGACATACCGCACTTTCTTGTCGGGCATGAAGAAAGGGCACACGTTGTCGATGGTGGCGGCGTAAACGGGGTTGATTATTCTTATGGTCTGGCAAGCTGCCGGAATATGAGTGTACAACCGGTAGCGCAGGCACGTGGAGGCTTGCTTACATGATTTGTTGAGGCAATAGTTGAATCCGAAAGGCACTTCACTGTAATCGAAATCTGGAGTCATGTTATATGGATTGATATTAGGTTGGAAACGTTGTATTCCAACAAAGGTAGTGTTTATCCGACGAATATCATCCCGGCATGAAAGAATATTTTCATACCGGTTACAAATAAGTCCCGTTCGTTTTCAGAAGGGCAGACACCGTCCGTAGTCCTGAGCATTCTCTTTTATCGTTTCACCGATGCGGCCGTACGCAGCCAAGGGTATGTCTTTGTGTTCATAATCGGTTGAATAAAGATATGAGGAGGTGAACGGTAACGGATGTGGAACCGACGGTTCTCTAAAGCGGGGACAGTGCTACAATATCCACCAGAGTATGAGTGCCAGTATGGCTGTCACGGTCAGGAAGATCAGCGTGGCGCGCAGATAATATTGTGTTTCCGCTTTTTCCTTTTCACGGGTGGCCTTTTCTATCTTCTCCAGCTCTTCCAGGGTTACATTCGGATTTTGAAGCGTCCCTTTCCGGTACATTTTACCTTGAAGGTCCTTCATCCGTTCCCGGCGCAGAGTAAGCAGGTCTCTGTTCTCCTTATTGCGCCTGATCATATCAAAAACGAATCCTGAGAAACTCATATACAACAGTTTTTATAAAGTGAGGGGGTATATGGGTACAAAAGTAGGAAATAATCCGGGAATCTTTCTTCGTGCGCCTGCCTTATTGCTTTTATTTCCGGTTATTTCTCTGCCCACTCCAGGATGGCGGGGCTTTTTACGTTCACTCCCAGCAGATGTGCTTTGGCCAGGATGTTCCGTGCCAACTGCGCTTTATACTCTTCGGGCGCATACCTGAAGTAGGCTTCTGCCGCGCGTACATGGGCGGCGTCGTGGATGGGGAACTCTCTTAATTGGGGTATGCCGAACTCGGAGGTATCCAGTTCTTTACGTTCGCTTGCCGTCAGTTTGTCGGACGGTCTGGGGTTGAAATCGGACATGGTCATAAGAATTTGATGTTACACTTGGTGTAGTAACAAATCCGGGACGGTTATGATCGGACGATCGTCGAATTTTTACGGTTAAATTTCCATCCGGTAGCCATTCGGGAGGGATGCCTCCTGATAAATGACTATCTTTGCGGATCTTTATTGGACTTCATGATGGACAAAACGAAAAAAGTCAGATATGTATTCTCTGTTTTCATGGTGATGCTGATGGTGGGCATAGCCGAATGGACAGGCGAGAAAGAGATTATCTTTCCGGAGATGGCGGCGCTCGCCGTCGGCTTGTGGGTGATCGATAAGCGGGTTTGGAAAGTCGGGCGTTGGCAGCTGATCGGGCTGATGACAGCAGGGGCTGTTGCCGGAGTTTGTATCGTGCGCTACTCCACGCTGCCGTTGCTCTGCAATTTATGCCTGGCATTTGCCTTTGCCGCCTGTTGCCTGCTGTTCAGCCGGGCTACTCTGATTCCGCTGATTTCGGCTTGTATGCTGCCGGTGCTGCTGCACACTGAGACCTGGATCTATCCGTCGGCCGTTTTCCTGCTTTCCGCCGTGCTTGTTGCCGGACAGAGGCTGATGGAAAAAGGAGGTTTGCGCCGGGAGACGGATTACGTCCTGCCCGGGCGTGAGTGGAAAAAGGAGATTTTCCGTTGGGCGGCTCTGCTCTTTTGGGTTTCACTGGTAGCTGCCCTTTCTATCTCCTGCGGATGCAGTTATTTCATTATTCCTCCGTTGATCGTGACATTCACGGAGATTGTCAATTCGAAGGCCGGATTCAGAAACCGCCCCATGCAGGTGTTTCTGTTTTTGGTTACCGGAGCTGCCTTGGGGACCGCTTTTCAGATCATCGGGCATACCTTTTTGCATTTGCCCGAAATGGTGGTCGCCTTGCTCATCATCTGCTGCTTGTTTGCTGTCTTCGAGTGGACCGGAAAGTACTTTGCTCCCGCCGGAGCATTGGCGTTGATCCCTCTGATAGTCCCGCAAGAGGGTGTGCATTGGCTGCCTCTGCAAGCTGCTGCGGGCGCTGCCCTGTTCATCGCTATCGGTATGCTTGTGTTCCAGCAATGCTACAAGTGGAGTAAAGCCCAGTTGATCTTCTGCTTTACTCCCACATTGTTGCGCAGATATCTGAACCGCAGGAGGAAGGAGTGAGAGTTTGCATTGCCGGCACGGGCGGTCCCGTTTACCGGAGCAGACAGTTACCACGCTTTATTGTCACGGCGGTAAGCCAGCATCTCTGCGAAACGGTGCATGTGCTGTTGATTGGTTCCGCAACAGCCTCCGCAGATTTTTAACGGAAAGTCCCACAGCAGTGTCATCAGTCTGTCTGCCAGTTCTTCCGGTGAAGAAGAAATCAGATGATCGCATCCGTCCAGTTCCTCCGGGCTGAGGTTGGCGGCATTGGCCTGAATACCCTGAAAGCGCTGACGCACCAAAGGCGTATCGTTCCGGGGATGCAACAGCGCCTGATGCAACACATCGGGATGTACGCAGTTGGCCATATAGCACAGTGGGCGGGTGGAAGTTTCTGTCGGGAAATGAAACTCCATGGCTTCTTCTACCGACAGATAGTAGCGGCCGTCGTAGGCATTGCCGCGGCATCCGGCCAGTCCGCCGATATATACGGGAGTGGAAGCTTCGTCACGGAAGCGGGAGAGAAAGGCCATAGTATCCGCCAGTACATTTTTATGCCGGTAATCGGACGCGGCTATTTGCTCGATGTTCGCTCTGCGGGTGGGAGTCATCGTAGATCAGTGCGGCATGTGCAATGTGTTTGTCCGGTGAAATGTGAAACTCGTGACGCAAACGTTCTACGATAGCGCCTTCGGTGAGAATGAAAGGAGAAGTCCGGAATGATTCTATAAAAGATAACTGTTCCATAAAAATGACTTTAAAAGTTTTACTTTACATCCGGCAACAAATATAGGATTTATCGGCTCACTCCGGTCATCTGCTCTCAGTACATTCACATCCTTTTGTAATCTTTCAGAAAAACAAGAGGTTCTGTTTATTTATAGTCTTTTATAAACCCTTCCATTAACCATTTGGCGAGTGCCTGCCGGTTGGAGGGGATCACCAGGCGACGCTGGTCGAAGGTATTCTGGATGTTGCCCAACTCGACAAAAACAGAGGCGGGCGTGGTGTGGGCCAGAACATAGAGGTTGCGTCCGCTTACGGTGCCCGAAAACCCCCGGTTAGGTTGATGCTTGTCGTATTTGGACTCGAAGGTTTCCTTCATGTTTTTGGCGAGGCGCTTACTCTCGGCTTTGCGGTTGGAGTGGTAAAAGAAGACGTCGGTCTGGGTACCTTTGCTGCGACTGTCCACATGAATGAAGATGGCGCGGCAGTATTTATACTTCTTGCGGTCTTTACGATAAAGGGCATTGATTTTGTCGCAACGCTGCTGAAGGCGCTGTACCTGGTTCAGCGGGATGGGAGAGCCCATGCAGGTTTCACGTTTACTGTTCGAGAGATAAGCCTCGTCACGGATGCCGTCTTTGGCATCTTGAATGATGATACGGACTTCGGCACCCTCCTGCATCAAGTTGCGGGCAAGGCGAAGGGCGATGTCATAGGCATATTCGTCTTCGTGGAGCTCGTGTTTGCCAACGCGTCCGATGGCGCCCGGATCGGGACCGCCATGTCCGCTGACAACATAGAAGCAGGTACCGGCAAGGCGATTGGAAGTGACCTTGACATTTGAAAGCCACTTCCCGAAGAGCGGCTCGTTGACTTCCGTACGGCGCGGGTGATGTGCGGATGTCTTTTCGGCTGCTGCCTCCGTCGTTTTTCCGGAAGTGGCGGCCGACGCTTTCTTGACAGGGGGAATCAGGTAAGTGACACCCATTTTAAGAGTTCTGCTCTTCCCTAGTTTGGCTTTGTTGAGTTCGATGAAATCATTGTAGTATTTCTTCGGGGCGCGGTTGTGGCGCAGGAGGAAGGTAGAGATACCTTCACCGGATCTGGGAGTGGCTTTCTGCTGTGCCCGCAAAGCCGGGGCAGTCAATAAAAGACAGAAGAACAGGAGAAGACAGAGTTTTCTTTTCATATCGCTACGTATAAAAGATGCAGGCTCGGGCTGCTGTGCTATTGTTTGACTTCTAAGGTGAATTTTTGCTTTTTCGCTCGCAAAGATAGCCTTTTAAACCAATAATTTTCTCTACTTTTGCGTCGATATAACTTTTTTAAGGCAATATAATCGTAAACTCAATATCATTATGGCAAAACAATTCAAGCCCGAAACCCTGTGCGTACAAGCAGGATGGACTCCGAAAAAGGGCGAGCCGCGCGTGCTGCCCATCTATCAAAGTACTACTTTTAAATACGAAACCAGTGAGCAGATGGCCCGCTTGTTCGATCTTGAAGACAGCGGTTACTTTTATACCCGTCTGCAAAATCCGACGAACGACGCTGTAGCCGCCAAGATTGCCGCTCTCGAAGGAGGTGTGGGAGCTATGTTGACTTCCAGTGGACAGGCTGCCAATTTCTATGCCATATTCAACATTTGCCAGGCGGGCGATCATTTTGTTTGTTCGTCGGCCATCTACGGTGGAACGTTTAACCTTTTTGGCGTAACGATGAAGAAATTGGGTATCGATGTCACTTTCGTCAGCCCCGATGCCGGTGAAGAAGAGATTTCGGCGGCTTTCCGTCCGAATACGAAAGCACTGTTCGGCGAGACCATCTCCAATCCGTCACTTGAAGTGCTCGACATTGAGAAATTCGCCCGTATTGCCCATAGTCACGGTGTGCCTTTGATTGTTGATAATACATTTCCGACACCGATCAACTGTCGTCCGTTTGAGTGGGGAGCCGATATCGTGGTTCACTCCACTACTAAATACATGGACGGGCATGCCACCAGTGTAGGCGGCTGCATTGTAGACAGCGGAAACTTCGATTGGGAAGCCCATGCGGACAAGTTCCCGGGACTCTGCACACCGGATGAATCGTATCACGGACTGACCTATACCAAGGCTTTCGGCAAGGGCGCTTATATGACAAAGGCAACCGCGCAATTGATGCGTGACCTGGGCAGTATTCAAAGTCCGCAAAATGCTTTCTTGTTGAATCTGGGCTTGGAGACGTTGCATTTGCGCATGCCTCAGCACTGTGGCAATGCACAGAAGGTAGCCGAATATCTTGCGCAGAACGACAAGGTGGCATGGGTAAACTATTGCGGTCTGCCGGGCAACAAATACTACGAACTGGCGCAGAAGTATATGCCGAATGGCTCGTGCGGTGTGATCTCTTTCGGCTTGAAAGGCGGTCGTGAGTTGTCCATCAAATTTATGGATTCGCTGAAGCTGGCGGCCATCGTTACCCATGTAGCCGATGCACGCACATGTGTGCTTCATCCCGCCAGTCATACGCATCGCCAGCTGACAGACGAACAATTGATAGAAGCCGGTGTTCGTCCGGATCTGATCCGCTTGTCGGTGGGAATCGAAAATGCGGATGATATTATCGCGGACATCGAACAGGCGCTGAACGCATAAGATACCGTTTAAAACAGGAAAGCCCGTACATCCTTTTTGTTAGAGAAGAGGTAGTACGGGCTTTTTCTGTGCAGCCCGGTACACAAGGTACCGGACAGACAGTCGTCATCATTTAAGAAAGGTTGAAAAGTTAGGCTGTATTCTTCTGTTAAGAATTTCTTTCTCCGGAGGCAGTTTCCCTGCCTCCTCCCAATGCCTGATACAAGGTGATGACTCCCTGGATTTCGGTAAAGCGGTTGGCCACCTGGGAGAGTTGCGCATTAAGCAGTGTCTGCTGTGCGGTGAGCACTTCCAGGTAAGTCGTGTTACCATGCTTCATCAGTAGTTGCGTGCTGCGTGCAGCATTCTCCAGAGAGGCTACCTGACGGTTGAAATAGGCCGATTTGTCTCGTGCCGTCTGATATTGTACCAGAGCATTGTTGACTTCACTCCCGGCATTGAGTAAGGTCTGCTCAAAGCTGAGGCGTGCCTCTTCCTGCTGCGCCTTGGCTATGCGGAGTTGGGCGATGTTTGCTCCGCGGTTAAACAAGGGCTGGGTAAGAGAGGCTACTGCTGTGGCAAGAAACTTACCGGGGTTGACAATCATGGCACCTGCCGAATTGGTCCATCCCGCACTGCCACTCAGTGTGATCGAGGGGTAAAAGGCGGAACGGGCAGCATTGGTAGTGTAGAATGCCTGTGCCAGCGACTGTTCGGCACTGCGTACGTCGGGCCGGTTGGAGAGTATCTGCAGAGGTACGCCTACCGATAGATTCTCCGGGAGCTGTTGGTCGGCCAGACGTCCGCGGGGGATACGGTGGGGGACATCCGCCAGCAGCAAAGAAAGGGCGTTCTCGGCTTGGTTGAGCTGTTCTTGCAGATCGAGCAGAGTCGTACATATATTATAATAGGTAGCTTCGGTTTGCGACAAGGCAGCTTCGGTCACCATTCCCGCTGCTTTCATGGCACGGGTGGTGGCGACGCTCTCTTTCCAGGCAGCTTCCGTAGCGGTGGAGATTTCGATCTGGGCGTCGAGCATCAACAAGGTAAAATAGTTGTTGGCTACGGCGGCAATCAGTTGGGTCTGCACCGCCTGTTCATAATCTCGGCTTTGGGCCACGACAGCTTGGGCACGACGTTTGGCATTGGTCAGTCGGCCAAAGATATCTATCTCCCAACTGGCACTGACGGGCAGTGAATAGGTCTGAGTAGCTTTTCCGCCATCGAAGCTGCTTGCCGTACCTTGCGGAGAAAGTGAAAAAGCCGGCAGATAGGAGAGGCGTGCGGAAAGCAAGGTAGCTTCAGCCTCTTTCACCCGTAAGTGGGCAGTGCGCAGATCGGTGTTGCGCACGAGGGCAGAGTCGATCAGTACGCGCAGATATGGGTCGGTGAAAACCTCCCGCCAGCTGAGGTTGCCGAAGTTGGCGGCAGTATCACTTCGTTGGATTTCCGGATCGGCGGAAGTCAACCCGGGGGTGTCTGTTCCTCCGTGTCCGTAAAGTCCGTCGGGAATCTCCGTGACGGGTTTGTATTTGGAGTAGATGCCGCAACTGCTTAGGGCGAGGATAGCGGCAAGGGATATGATTAACTTTTTCATGCTTGTTTATTTATTTTAGAGGGCGATTCTTAGCTTCTTCTTTTTCGTGTTCACTCACTTCCTGCTCTGTCTGAATCTGCCAGTCATGACTTGGTTCTATCTGTACGGGACGTATCCGTTCCTGTAGCCATTGGAAGGCAATGAACAGCGACGGTACGATGAACAGCAGTGCCAGTGTACCGATGACCATGCCACCTACAGCACCTGTTCCCAGCGAGCGGTTACCGTTTGCACCTACGCCGCTGGCTACCATCAGCGGGAGCAGACCGAAGATCATGGTCAATGCCGTCATTAATATCGGGCGCAGGCGGGCTTTGGCGGCACTCAATGCAGAAGCAATCAGTCCCATGCCTGCCTTACGGCGTTCGGCGGCATATTCCGTCAGCAAGATGGCGGTTTTGGCAAGCAATCCGATGAGCATGATCAGTCCCGTTTGCAGGTAGATGTTATTCTCCAGCCCGAACATGCGTGCGAAAAGGAATGAACCCATCAGACCGCAGGGTACGCTCAGGAGGACGGCAAACGGGATCAGGAAGCTTTCGTAGAGTGCACTCAGGATCAGGTAGATCATCAGAAAACAGATGCCGAAGATGATGGCCGTCGTACCGCTTTGCTGATTCTCTTCGCGGGTGATGCCTCCGTAATCGTATCCATAACCTTTGGGCAGGGAAGTGGAAGCTGTCTCCTGAACGGCACGGATGGCGTCACCCGTACTGTAACCATCGGCCGGCATGGCATTTACGGCAATAGAGTTGTACATATTGAAACGGCTCAGTGATTCGGCGCCATACGTACGGGTCAGTGTGAGGAATTGGCTGAGGGGAGCCATCTCTCCGTTAGACATGCGTACGAATGTATTGTTCAGTGACGCTTCGTCAAGCCGGTACTGCGGGTCGGACTGGATCATCACCTTGTACACCTTTGAGAATCGGTTGAAGTTGGACACATACTGTCCGCCATAGTATCCGGAAAGAGTACTCAATACCTGGTCCGGTGTGATACCGGCACGCTTGCATTTCGACGGATCGACTTCGACCAGCCACTGCGGATAGCGCACGTCGAATGTAGAGTAGGCCATGGCGATTTCCGGACGTTGGTTGAGGGCTCCCAGATACTGCTGTGTGGTCTGGAAGAATTCATTGACGTCTCCTCCGGTCTTATCCTGCATGTGAAGTTCAAGTGCGTTACCCATTCCGTAGCCCGGAATCATACCCGGTGAGATGGCGAATACACTGGCATCCTTGATGTCTGCCGTCCGTCCGTACACTTGTCCGATCACTGCCTGCACATCATCTTCTTTTCCGGGGCGTTCGTCCCATGGTTTCAGTTTCAAGATCAGCATACCGAAGGAGCTTCCTTGTCCGGCCAGCAATCCGTATCCTGCCACCTTTTGCACATGCTTCACTTGTGGAATCTGTTCCATGCGTTCCTCGATACGTTTCATTACATCGTCTGTCGTCCGTAGCGAACTGCCTGCGGCCGTACTGACGTTGACGAATACGACGCCCTGGTCTTCATCGGGCACAAGACTGGTTTTTGTTGTATTCATCAGTACTACCAGTAAGGCGATGGAAGCTATCAGGAGTGATCCTGTCAGCCACCGGCGCTTGATGAAGAAGAGAACGATGCCTTTGTATTTTTCTACCACAACATCGAAAGCTGCATTGAATGCTTTACGGAAACGGGCGGCGAAGTTCTGTTTCTGGGTACCGTCTTCATTGATGTACGGTTTCAGTAGCAGGGCGCAAAGTGCCGGACTCAGTGTCAGGGCGTTTACTGCCGAGATACCTACCGCAACGGCCATTGTCAGTCCGAATTGAGTATAGAACGTACCCGATGTGCCGGACATGAACGATACGGGGATAAAAACTGCCATGAACACCAATGAGGAGGTGATGACGGCATTACTGATTCCTTTCATGGCATCGACACTTGCCATATAGGATGATTTGTATCCCACGTCAAACCGTGCTTGCACGGCTTCGACCACCACAATGGCATCGTCCACTACCGTACCGATGACCAGTACCAGGGCAAACAACGTAATCAGGTTGATACTGAATCCGGCTATCGCCATGAAAGCGAACGTACCGATAAGTGATACAATGATCCC
>CXTT01000140.1_pt1 | contig 21008 bp, 10 predicted proteins | sample 941021 | NCBI WGS metagenome assembly CXTT01 (sample SAMEA3493470, study PRJEB9703) | human gut metagenome | biome: ENVO:mammalia-associated habitat; material: ENVO:feces | place: Bangladesh | collected 2010-01-06 | reverse complement strand
ATTGTGTCTACACAGCCTTCATGGTTTTACGTCATGGTGATTGTTACTGTTTTATTGCTTACCGAACTGAAGCATACTTTTACGGAGATCGCACAGCGAATGAAAAACGATGAAATGATTACGTTGGCCAAGTTCTTGGCTATCAGTGGTATCATCCTTCCGATGTTGCCTAATGAAAATATTATCCCTGACATCAACCTGACGCCTTATACCATCTGGCTGGCCACAGTAGTGGTTTCGGGTATTTCATATCTTTCCTATTTGCTGAAGCGGTATGTCTTTCGTGAATCGGGGGTATTGGTGTCCGGCATTATCGGCGGGCTCTACAGTAGTACGGCTACAATCTCGGTACTCGCCCGTAAAAGCCGTAATGCACACTCGCAGGAAGCATCCGAATATGTTGCCGCCATGCTTTTGGCTGTCAGCATGATGTTTTTGCGCTTCATGATTCTAATTCTTATTTTCAGCTCCACTATTTTTACTTCTATCTATCCTTATCTATTGATTATGGCCGCCGTTGCAGCCGTTGTAGCCTGGTTTATCCACACTCGTCGGAAGCGGACACCCGACGCTGACCTTGTGGAAGAAGAAGATGACAGCAGTAATCCGTTGGAGTTCAAGGTGGCTTTGATTTTTGCAGGGTTATTTGTTATATTTACCGTACTGACACACTATACCTTGATTTATGCCGGGACAGGAGGGTTGAACCTGCTGTCGTTCGTTTCCGGTTTTAGTGATATTACTCCTTTTATCCTAAACTTATTGCAGGGCACGGGAAGTGTAGCGGCTACTGTGGTGATGGCTTGTACCATGCAGGCCATTATCAGTAACATTGTGGTCAACATGTGTTATGCGCTTTTCTTCTCGGGTAAGCAGAGTAAATTGCGCTCGTGGATATTGGGCGGATTCGGATGTGTAATCGCAGCAAATGTTGTCGTACTTTTTTTCTTTTATCTGATTTAATGTGCGTTATCGAACGACTTCTGATAAAAAAGAATAAAAATCACTCTATTTCACCTTTCTTAACTCCGAGGGTTTCGTAAACGAATATAAAGTCGATATTTTCGTTGCCATTCTGTGACAAATACTATGATTTTACGTCAGATAGACTATAAACTAAAACATAACTTCACATGAGAAACAAACTACTACTATTGTTGCTGTTGATGTTCATGACATCCGGCATGATGTATGCCCAACAGCAAAAAACACAGCAATCCCAACAACGTACGGCAGCTCCATCTTATACATTGAAAGGCGTGCTTCTTGATTCGTTGACTCAGGAAGGCGAACCTTATGCTACAATTAAGATCGCAAAAAAGAATGCTCCTCAAAAAGCTCTTAAAATGGCTGTAACCGATTTGAATGGTAAATTCCAGGAGAAACTGACTGTTGCTCCCGGAGAGTATATTATTACCTTATCGTCTGTAGGTAAAGTCACGATCGTGAAAGACTTTACTGTCAAAGCGAGTGAAAAGGTGATCGATCTGGGAAAATTAAATATGGCCGAGGCTACTAACGAACTGAAAGGTATAGAAGTCGTTGCTCAGAAGCCACTGGTAAAGGTGGATGTAGACAAAATTGAATATAACATCGAAGACGATCCTGACTCGAAGACCAATACCGTAATGGAAATGCTTCGTAAAGTACCGTTGGTAACAGTGGACGGCGAAGATAACATTAAGGTAAATGGCAGCAGCAGTTTTAAAATCCATGTAAACGGTAAGCCTAATAATATGATGAGCAATAACCCGAAAGACGTGCTCAAGAGTATGCCGGCCAATACCATTAAACATATTGAGGTAATCACTTCTCCGGGAGCTAAATATGATGCAGAAGGTGTGGGCGGTATCCTGAATATTGTAACTGTCGGTGGTGGATTCGAAGGTTATACTGCAACTTTCCGTGCCAGTGGTAGCAATCGTGGTGCTGGTGCCGGTGGATATGCTACTATCAAATCCGGAAAACTGACTATTACAGGAAATTATAATTATAACTACGATACATCGCCTAAAAGCTATTCGGACAGTTACCGTGAAAATTATGATTCGGAAGATCAGAAGTATCTGGAATCGAAAAGCTCTTCCGATTATAACGGCAGTTTCCAGTACGGCAATCTTGAGGCCAGTTACGAAATTGATACATTACGTTTGCTGACAGCGTCATTCGGTATGTACGGCGGTGCCAATGATAATAAGAGCGACGGGTTGACTACAATGTGGAATGCCCAGAGAGACCGATTGGCTTATCAATACCGCTCGTTGAGCGACGGAGACGGTTCCTGGTATTCTATGCGTGGTAATGTCGATTATCAGCGTACCTCTAAAAAGAACAAGGACCGTATGATCACTCTCTCGTACAAGATCAGTACACAGCCGCAGAACTCTGACTATTATACGGACTATAAAGATATCAAAGATCCGTTTGAAATGGATATCGTTAAGAAATTCTTGCTGAATAACTCTCATTCGGATGGCAAGACCAATACTACCGAACATACATTCCAGGTGGATTATACTACTCCAATCGGAAAATTGCATACTATTGAAGCCGGAGCTAAATATATCATCCGTAATAACCTTAGTGATAACAAACTGTTCGAAGCCGAGGGCGTCAGTGACAACTACGAATACAACAACGACCGTAGTAGCAAGTATAAACATCTGAATGACATTCTTGCCGCTTATCTGGGATATACACTTCGTTATAAAACATTCTCATTCAAGCCGGGAGTACGTTATGAATATACGTCACAGGATGTGAAGTATCTGGCAGGAGCCATCGGACCTGAAGCGGATTTCAGTACCAGTTATAACGACTTTGTTCCTTCTGTAACCATGGGCATCAAGATCGGTAAGACACAGAACTTGCGCGGTGGATACAACATGCGTATCTGGCGTCCGGGTATCTGGAACTTGAATCCTTATTTTGACGACCGCAACCCGATGTTTATCAGCCAGGGTAATTCGAATCTGGAAAGTGAAAAGAGCCACTCGTTCAACCTGAGCTATAGTATGTTCAGCATGAAGTTTAATGTCAATATCTCTCTGCGCCACTCATTCGGAAACAACGGTATCGAACGGGTCAGCCGTTTGATTGGTAAGGGTGGTGAAGAGTTCCCCGGAGGACATCATGCTCCCGAAGGTGCATTGTATAGCACTTACGAAAATATCGGTAAGAACCGCAATACAGGTCTGAGCCTTTACGGTAACTGGAACGCTTCTCCCAACACCCGTATCTATCTGAACGGTGATGGCAGCTACGTTGATATTAAGAGTCCGGCTCAGGGATTACATAACTATGGATGGAATGCCTCTTTATACGGTGGTATCCAGCACACTTTCCCATTGAAGATACGTGCCAGTCTGAATGCCGGAGGAAGTACTCCTTATATCAGCCTGCAAGGTAAGGGATCGGGATATTATTACTATAGCCTGGGTGTGAACCGCTCTTTCATCAAAGATCGCTTTACAGTGAGTGCCTATGTAAGCAATATCTTCGAGAAGTATCGTTCGTATAATAATACCACTATGGGTGAAAACTTCTTGTCGAAGAGCAGCAGCCGTTATCAGAGCCGTAGCTTTGGTATCAGCCTTAGCTACCGTATCGGCGAGTTGAAGGCCAGTGTGAAGAAAGCCGCTCGCAGTATCAATAACGATGATGTGAAAGGCGGCGGCGGACAAGGCGGTCAAGGTGGTGGCGCTAATTAGGAATTTGCGTCCAACCGTAAACAGCAGTCCGTAAAGAAGAAAGTGTGTCGGAATTAAAATGACCACTTGAAACAGCTACAGATTACAACCAAAAACATAAATAGCCCTATCGAACTCTATTTTAGAGTAATGATAGGGCTATTTTCGTTGTTGATGAGGGTGTACGTTTCTGATTCCAATTTCTCCTTCTTTAAGTTTGAGTCCTGACATCCCCTTTTCTTTATTTAAATGCCGGTGTCTTACAAAAAGAATGCCGTAAGCGTAAAGAGCAAATGCCGGTTTATAAAGAATGATCTGCCGGAACCTCTTTCCCCGACCAGGCTTTCAGGTTGGTCCATTCGGCCGGAGGGGCACTCCAGAAAGGATCGTCGGCGGGTAGTCCCAATGGCAAGAAACCGGTCAGGCACAAGTAAGTACTTCCTGTATTAATGTAGGACTCCGACATTTGAACCTGATTACCGGAGAAACCTATCTTCAACCAACCCTTTGTGTCGAAATTGGCAGCAGATCGGAATTGGTTCTCTATAACTTTCGTCATGCCGCAGCGTACCTGTGCGGGAACAATTTGTTGCGGAAGGAGATGCAGTAAAGCTGCTTGTCCCAATGCGTGAAATACTCCGGTACGATAGACAATCGAACGTCCGATTACCGGATATGTTCCTTCCGGAGAAATGAAACGCTCCAATTGTTCGGCATAGCGTCCCAGGCGTTTTTGCTGTACATTCAGAAATTCACTTTCCGGCATCCGGTGCTTCTGCATGACGACTAATACATCGGTAAGCATAGGATGAATCACGAAGCTATTGTAATAATCGAGGTGGAATTCTGCTCCGTCTCCATACTGGGCGTCTCCTTTATACCAAAGATCTCTGAACTTGCGTACCCCATAATTGAGCCGCGTTGTATCACATTCTCCGGTGAATTCTTGCAGGGCTGCTTCCACGATGGAGGCAAACAGCAGCCAGTTGCTTTCATTGGGCTTGATAACACGGCTTCGTTTTAACTCCGTCACCACTTGCTTGCGGGCAGCGGGTGAGAGGTTGCCCCATAATTGTTTAGGTGCACGCAATAATCCTTCTGCCAGAAATGCGGCATCTACCAAGGGTTGTGAAGGTTCTCCGAAGATCAGGTAATCGGGTGAGGACGGATTCACTGCATTGCTGATCCCTTTCACCGTCAGTTCGATGTATTTTTTGCGTAATTGTCCTTCGGGAGTATCGTCTTCTCCTAGTTCCAGCCATGGAGCAATACCGCATACGGTTCGTCCCACTGCCTCCAGATAAGAAAAACGTTGCCGGTTGGGAGCAAGCGATTCGTAAGGCATTTCCTTTTTCAGTGTTTCATTGGCCAGGTTACTGAGTACGGGATCGGCCAGGCGTACAAGAGTTTTTACCCAGATCTCCCGATCGGCAGTTCCTGTGCGTGACTGTGCCCAAAGGCAAGGGACTGCCGCCCATCCGGTCAGCAGTCCCCATACAATCGATAAAATGATCCGTTTCATTAGAGCGGTCTGTCTTCTTTATATTCTACTGTCACTTCGTCTGTAAGTGGTTTCTTGCCGGGAGTAGTCACACGAATGATATTCTCTCCCGAGGTGAGTTTGACATTTTTCCACACAACGGTTGAGTAGGTGTCCGCCTTTTGTTTACCACAACTGACACCGTTTACAAATAGTTCGGCTTCCGGGGCAGTGGTGAAAGCCATGAAGGTCTGTTCCGGCTGATAGCGGAGCCGACAGCGTTTTTCCGCCAGATAGATCATCGGTTCCTGTTTATTCCAGTTAGCTTTGTAGAAGTAGAAAGCATCTTTTCTCACTTTTCTGTCGAAGGTGACAAGTCCTTTATCGTTGATACCCGGACGGTCGCCTTCCGTACGATGAGCTGCCCCGAAATCGAACATGTTCCAAACGAAAGTACCCCATACGAAGGGACGTTCGGCAATGATTTTCCAATTCTCCATGTGGTAGTAAGTCTGCCAGTTCTCGGGATGCCACCAGCCTGAAGCCGACGGTTGTTTGAGTGAGTCCTGCTGATGATAGATGCTGGCTCCTGCCCCATATTCACTGATGCCGATGCGTAGTTCGGGGTGTTTTTTATGTGTACGGTCCAAAAAGGTTGCCAGTGTTTTCGGAGTACTTCCATACCAAGCGTCGTAACGGTTCCAGGCTATGTTTTCGGTAATGAAGTTCAAATTGCCGTCCTGGTTACTGGCCGAAGTTGTCGGGCGGGTAGGGTCTTCCTGTTTTGCCAGTACATTCAGTTCTTTTACATATTCTACGGGATTGTCACCCACCTCTTTCAGCTCATTGAATAGTCCCCAGAAGCAGATGGAAGGGTGGTTGTAGTGCTGCCGGATCAGTTCGATCAATTGTTGTTTACCATTTTCGCGGAAGGAAGCCTGGTCTACAAAACCTTTATCTGCATATCCTCCGGGACCTACAAACGGAATCTCGGCCCAGGTTACAATACCGTGTTTATCCATCAGGTCGTACATATAGGTAGCTTGAGGGTAGTGTGCCAGGCGGATGGCATTGACTCCCATTTCGCGCATCAGTGCCACATCTTCTTCGTGATGCTGCGGGCGGAGTGCATTGCCTACTTCTGCGCGGTCCTGATGGCGACAGACTCCATGAAGCGGCAGGTGTTTGCCATTCAGAAAGAATCCTTTATCCGGATCGGTATGATAATAGCGCAATCCTAATGGCTGCGTTACACTGTCGATTTGTTTGCCGTCTTTGTGAAGACTGATACTGACCTGATACATAAAGGGATCTTCGCAACCATTCCAGAGACGTGGTTTCTGAATCAGTAGAGGGAGTTGTTCCTGAATATCAGCCCCCTGTTTCAATGACACGTTGCGGCTCTCTTTGCAAATCACCTTGGTGCCATCCGTTACCAGGACCTGAAGTTCGGCAGTTCCATCGGCTGCACGGTTGGATAGGTTAACTTTAGCGCATACTTTCGCTTCCTGCGGGCTGACGACCTCCTGTACCAGATAAACTCCCGGCGAAGCGTAGTCCAAAGGTGAGATACAAGTCTCGTCGGTTATCAGCAGATGTACGTCCCGATAGATTCCTCCATAAAAATTGAAGTCACCCACCAGCGGCATGATGTCTAACTGTTCACCATTGTTGGCGCGTACCAGGACAGAGTTCTTTTCTCCATATTTCACCAAGTCCGTGATTTCGAAGATGAAGGCTCCGTATCCGCCTCGGTGCTCACCTATATGCTTGCGATTAATAAATACATCGGCTATACTGTTTACTCCGTCGAAACGAAGAAAAAGACGTTTACCTTTCCATTCGGGGCGGATGTACAAAGCTTTCTCGTAGTTGCCAATACCTCGTTTATAATCTATTTTGCCGGCAAGTGCGTCTTGTGCATTCCAGGTGTGCGGCAAGTCCACCCGCCGGGTGTCTCCCTGTACCTGATGCGAAAAACGGAAATTCCAGTTATTGTTGAGTAGAATATCCTGACGCTGGGCATGGAGCGAGATGGAAAAGAGAAGTAGGAAAAGAAAAGTACTTAAACCTTTTTCTCGACCCCTCCACCACAAGGAGGGAAAATAGTTACATTTCTGCTGTTTCATATGTTCTTGATTATGTATTGATTAATGATGTTATTATTGAGATCATCGGTATTTCTCTATCCGTTTTGTAATACGTCCGCTTTCTCCGGTCCGCCCGGTTCGGGAGTTTCTTGTGGGTGAATCACATCGAAATAATAGATGCCTTGCTCCTTCAGATATTCCAGGAAAGACGGTAACCGCATGCAGAAACGACTCCAGTCTTTCTCTTTGGGCGATGTCCACGCAGATTCTGCCAGTGCTATCAGGCGTGGGAAGGTCATGAAGTCCAACCGTTTTCCGTCTGCAATCCGTTCGGTCCAAAGTGTGAACTGCATACCCAGTATCTGATCTTCGTATCCTTTAAAAAGATGACTGATCGGTTCGGGGAAGGCATATATGTCTTGCAACGGATTGAATCCATCCCAATAGCGTCCCACTTTATGTGAGGCATCCTGTACGAAATCGCCATACAGCGGGCGACGTGGAGTCAGGACTACCTGATAGCCTTGCTCAAGCGCTTTCAGCAACTGGTACTTACGGTCGTGGCGCCACCACATAACCAACGCTTTGGAGGGGGAGATACCGGCGTCCACTATTTCGTCCCAACCAATCATTTTTTTACCTTTGGCCGCTACCAGATCGGCAGCACGGCGGATGAAGTAATGCTCCAGTCCGGTTTCATTGATCAGCCCTTTTTCCTTTATGAAGTTCTGGATTTCAGGATCTGTGAACCAGTTCTGATTGCCGTAGTGCACTTCATCACCTCCAATATGGATATAGGGAGCCGGGAAGAGGGCTACTATTTCATCGAGTACATCGCTGATAAAACGATAAGTTTCTTCTTTGCAAGGATGGAATGTGAAATGCTTCCAGCGTCCTTCTCCTCCGCCCGATACTTCGGGATAAGCGCGGCAGACCGCTGTGGCATGTCCGGGCATATCGAACTCAGGAACCACCATAATCTGGCGTTCGGCCGCATAAGCCACAATCTCTCGTATATCGTCCTGTGTATAGAACTGCGGAGTTGCTTGGGCATCATGCCAATTGCCAACGGCCCCTATTTTCGTCAGCTTAGGGTATTTTTTGATTTCAATTCGCCATCCCGGTTCGTCTGTCAGATGCCAGTGGAATACATTGAGATGGAGTAAAGCCATTAAGTCGAGGTATTGTTTAACTTTCTCTTTACCGAAGAAGTGGCGGCTTTCATCGAGCATAAATCCGCGCCATGCGTAGCGTGGCGAACTGTAAATCCGGCAACAGCGGATTTTGCCCCGTTCGTGCCGTGCCAGTTGTTTAATGGCTTGGCGGGCATAAAATGCTCCTTTCGCAGAAGTGGCATCAATGAAGATAGAATCCGGTGTAATTTCCAGTTGATATGCTTCATCCGAGTATTCTATGCCGATAGCAGGTAGAGACTTAGAGATAGTAGTTCGTACACACTTAGCCGAAACTTCGTCATAAGAGAATGTACCTTTATGTGTCTCTATCGCAGAAGGAGCGGGGAATAGCTTTTGTGCTTGTAAGCCTTGAAAAGCAAATAGAGCAATAAGAAGAAATTTTATTCTCCCTCTTGCTGTATTATGAATGAATAATGTTCTGTTGGTTCGTTTCATCCTATGTCTTTAACTTGTTAGCATTCTTTCTTACTTAAATACTTCCATTATGGGCCTTCCGATCCATACTTGTGGCTGCTTGAGTTTGAAAATGGCAGCTACGGTAGCAGCTACGTCAAACTGCATCATGCTGGCCTGAATTTCATGCCCTTTCTTGATATTTTTCCCCGAGATGATGAACGGAGTCTCCATCTCCTGCATTGTCTTTCCTCCGTGCCCTTTATTGATTCCGCCATGGTCGGATGTTATTATAAAAATCGTTTCATCCAGTATTCCGGCTTCTTTCACCGCATTCATTACTTTGCCGATGTATCCGTCTATTTCTTCGAGTTTGTGATAATAGGCTGGTGTATCATGACCTTCCTTATGTCCCACATGATCCGGATTATCCCAGGCAATAAGTGTTAAAGTCGGCTTTTTCTCTTTAATGTACTTCACGGCTTTTTCACATAGTTCCGTAGGATATTTTTCATAGTTAATCCCTTGGTTATATTTGTTTACTGCCAGCGTATCCACCAGATATTTGATGCCGACCCATTCGTAGAAAGTGCCAATTTCAGCTTTCGGATCAGCTTCGCGGAGCAATTGGAATATAGTTGGAAAAATGCCATCTTTACTTAATTCTTTCGAAGGAAGATCCGGAGTACTTGAATTCCAGGTTGTGTATCCGTGTAGTTCCGGGCCTGCTCCCATGAACATAGATGCCCAGTTTACTGCACTGGACGAAGGGAGTACAGAGCGTTTGGTCAGTGTGTAAGAACCATCATTCATTAATTGTTTGATATGGGGAATATTAGCTTTCTCTACACTGTAGGCACCCCAGCCGTCCAGTCCAATTAAGACTACATGTTTAGCTTTCCACTTGCTGCCGGCATGGCAATTGGGAGCTATCGTTAATAAGCAGATAATTAAACAGGCAAATTTAAACAGTTGTGTTTTCATGATACTTCTTTATTATAAAATTATTTATCTAAATCTTTTCTACGCTTCAGGGCTTCCAGAAAGTAGTAGTCTGCATAGTTCAGAGGTACGTCAATTTCACTATTGTGCGGAATACTGCCTACGCTATGCATCAGGATAAAATAGCCGTTAGTGCCCAATGCGGCCCGATAGTCAGGTGAGGCGAGACTATGCATAATGCGGTCTGCGTATGCTTTGTAAGAAGCGGCATCGGATACTGCATATGTGCTGATTTCATACAAGGCAGAAGCGATGCAGGATGCAGAAGAAGCGTCCCGGGGTTCATTGGGTATATTGGGTGCATCCATGTCCCAGTAAGGTATCAGATCTTCGGGCATGTGCGGATCATTTTTCATCCTATTGAATGTTTTCAGTGCCTGGTCCAGATATTTGCGGTCTTTCGTTTCACGATAGCAAATAGTGAAGCCATAGATAGCCCATGCCTGCCCGCGTGACCAAACCGATTCATCAGCATATCCTTGTGCTGTCTGTTTATGACGTACGGAGCCGTCCGAAATATTGTAGTCCACTACGTGATAGCAACTTCCATCAGGGCGGAAATGCTCGGAAAGAGTACGGTCTGCGTGTGCTACGGCTACTTTATAGAAAGTGGAATCACCGGACAGTTTGGTTGCTTCGAACAGAAGTTCCAGGTTCATCATGTTGTCAATGATAACCGGACATTCCCAGCCTCTTTCACTTTGCCAGCTATTGCCTTTTACATCCCAGCTTTGAATGACTCCGGCATTAGGGCGAAAACGGGTACAGAGTGATTTGGCTGCCTGTATCATTACGTTTTTATATGCAGCTGTATCGGGAGCGAGCCTTAGGCCGTTACCAAAACTGCAATTAATGATGAATCCTATATCGTGATGCCAGGTCAGGTGCTCGGCCGGGCGAATGGCTTCAGTATATTTTCTGGCCAGTGGAAGATAGCTGGTGTCACCTGTCAGTTCGTACAGATACCAGATGCTACCGGGAAAAAATCCACTGCGCCAATCGGCATATCCGCAGTAATATACAGATCCATCTCTATTGAGAGTTACAGGATTGAGACATTTTCCGCTTGCTTCGATGGTGTCGATGGCCAAACCGAGTTGTGCTTTGGCAAATTCTACATTTTCTGTTATAAAAGACGGTACTGTGGGTTTGTGGTTTGAGCAAGCCACACATATCATTGCGCAGGCTGCTCCCAATAAGGGTTTTAAGTTCATGTTTTATTGTTTTTTTATGGTAAAAGAATAATTTCCTGTTTTATGAATATTTGTTGCTGTGAGTGTAATGCGACAAATCGATTTACCCCATACATTGGATAGCCGGGGATCTGTTAATGGGATTATTTCTGTTTCTACATCGAACAGTTGTTTATCATATTCTATGACGGCTTTCTTTCCTTTTACTTCCAATTGAATTTTTCCTGGTATTTCCGTACACACCTGCCCCCATGTCATGAAATTGATTTGATTGGGCTGTTTGGCTGTCTTCAGACGGAAAGAATCTGAAATCCGTAATTGTCCTTTCTGAAGTGAATAGGAACGTATCCATGATTCCACTTCTGCTTCGGCCGGATAGGCTGTCGCTATATTGGCTGTGAATGTGTTTTTCCTCTTGTCAGCTTGTACTTGTGTTGCTTTATATGTTGCTCCGTATTTCTGGGGGACGCCATTAATCAGGGGGAGATTGTGATAATTGCTCTGCATGGTCCAAATGGTGTAGCGATCCTTGCTGAATGTCTGGCGTGTATAAGTCCCTACTCCGGCATCGATAAGAAAAGGAGTTTGGTCTATCCAGAATGAGAAGGTACCTGCGTCATTATGATTATGGCTTTCGTCGTTATATCCTCCTTTAGCGGCCAGGAAGTTTCCTTTATTGTCAGTTATATAGCAGAATTCGGTTTCCGGATACCAGGAGAATGGGGGAGTCAGATGTGCCGCTTGAGTTTCTTTTAGTTCGTTCGCAATTTTTATAGCAGCAAGCGTACGGTATATATCGCGTCCGGAAGGGAGTTTATTGGTGTTAATCATAGCAGCGAATCCTTTCATTTCGTTACTGTTTACAGCCTTGCCATACCGGAATATCAAGGGAGCGTCTCCACTGCCTTTCGCCGAAGCATCAGCGAAATTAACCACCCATCCTTTGCCCACGTATGAACGTGATATATATTCGCCCATATTCTTTATCATGGGATTATCGAAGATGGAGACAGTTCCCCCGGTAACGGCTGACAGTAATTCCAGATAATCAAACATTTTTCCGGCGGCATGTCCCCAATAGGAGGGGCCTTCCTCACATGCACCGTCGGTATGGGTATAGTTGATGAATTTATCTACCGAAACCATACTGCGGTATATTGCCTTCGCTAACATTTCTTTATCATTTTCAAGCAGCATAAAACACATTAAGGCGTTGCTGTTACACCAAGGATTCCAGTTGTTGACCAACATTCCCGGTCTATAGTTCACTGCCATCCACCAGAAGTGATCGTTATTCATGTAAGGATCCAATATACGCTGTTGGAGCGTATGCCGTAAACGTTCGGATATAGCAGGATTGAGCTTGTCAAACTCTTTGTGCATGTAATAATAGGTCCATGCGAGTAAAGAGCCTAAGTCACCTGCTGTCAGGTCTATGATGTTTTCTTTAAAATCGGGTAATGAGCGGTGAGACTGTTGTGCATTCAAATGGGCGGCCAATGCCCAGGAAGTCATCTCGCAGGAATGATATACACCGTTGATCAGCTGATCGATAAATCGTCCTTTCCCTTCTGCGAGTTCAGCGAGTAGCAGGTCGGCTATGGCATTGTTATTATTGGCGAAAGGAGTTTCCATAACGCTACGGTTGCCGCTGCGTTCAAATTCCATATAATCAGTAGCTTTCACAACCTGCCATTGATAATTCAACTGCTTCTCTCCGCGAAGGATACATTCATTCTTGAAAGAGCCTAAAAAAGTGTCCCATCCGGTTCGGTCGGTATAAGCAGGATAAGTGACCCATTGTTGATTTAATATAAGCACTTCCTGCAAACTGCTTACGTTGGCCTGTTTTTGAAGATAGTTCCGTTCTGTATAGCTGAGAGCTTTTACAGTACAGCATAGCAAGAGAGTGAATATTAATAATTTCTTCATCGTAATAAAATTAAGATTTTAACGTAGGCAAAGTAACACAATTTATTGCTATTTTATCTTACTAAATGGTTCTTAATGCTATATAATTTTTCTATTTTAGTTGGATATTTGAGGGAATCAACCTTCAAAAGAGGAAAAAATGATAAAAGAGTCTGTTTAGAACTTTCTTTTCAGATGGAATAGAGGGCGTGTGTCGAAACTCACCACAGAGGACACTGAGTAACACAAAATGAGTTCTAAGTCATTGATTATCCATGTTGATAATCTGTGATAATCCGTGTAATCTGTGGTGAAAAGAGTTTTTGACACAGCCCTTTGGTTTATAAGAATCAGTAGCTTAAACGTATTTGTTTAATTCCAGCCCGAATTCTGGGTCAGGGATTTGTTCATATCAGTTTCATGTTTTGGGATTGGCCATACATAATATTGGTCTCCTCCCCATGTGTAAGGATAGGTGATAGTCCCCCATACATCTTTCATCCCGGCTGTACCATCAGCATTATTAAATTTACTTTCTTTCCATGTTTTCCAACGGAGTTCTTCGTAAAAGTCAACTCCTTCACCTGCTGTTTCCCAGCGGAATTCATTCTGGATACGAACGCGCATATCTTCCTGTCCCTGAACCATAGTGGCAGTATTGCTGTTCAACAGTGCAACACCGGCACGTTGGCGTACTTTATTCAGCCATTCGATGGCCTCATCGGTTTTACCCTGCTCATTCAATGCTTCTGCCAATCCTATGACGACAGTTGCGTAGCGGATAATTGGCAGGTCAATCGGAGATTGTTCACGATTGGTCATCTCACTTGAACCTTCAGCAACAAATTTGCGGAACAAATAGTATAAATGGCTCTGAGTGTCAGTACGTAAGTCATAAGGATAATCGGTGTCAGCACCATAGTAGGGCCAGCGTGAAGTGAAGGTGTGGTCTACACTGTTTCCCGAACCGTCATATGTAGCATATGGAGTGATGACAGTTTGGGCTAAACGAGGATCGCGGCTGTCATAAGCAGCTTTGATACGAGCCTCGTTTCCTGCCGGGAGATATGATGCTTTTGCCTTGTCACTCAACTTCTCCAGACGTCCGTCTACTTTGGCTTTTATTTTTTTTACCATGTCGTCTAATGCCTCTTCCGTGCCGTCAAAGCCGATTTCGCGATACTGTGCTTTTACTGTTGCCGGATCAGTATTACGCAAGAAGAATACTTCACGGTCTTTAATATCTAAGCTTGAGAATCCCGGAATGTATTCATCCCAGTTAAATTTACTGCCGTCTATATTTTCGTAGGTTTCTACAAAATCCACACTGGCTAACATAGTGTTCCAGCAAGAACCAAATGTAGTACGACCACCATAACGGAAACTCATGGAATTTCCGTAAGTGCTACCATTATTATCGATACACTGCAAAGAGAAGATAGCTTCATCACTCTGTTCATTAGCTTCTTTGAAGAGTTGCTTGTACCCATCCTGAAATAATGAATGTCCCAATTCACCTACTTTACGGAAATCTGCTTCCGCTTTGCTCCATTCTTTGGTCCATAGATAGATTTTTCCACGTAATGCATAAGCCACTGATTTGGTGACATGACCCCATTCTGCTTTACCGGCAGCGATACGGTCGGGAAAATTCGGATCATTTATTGCGTCGGTTAAATCTTGTATGCAGAAATTCCATATATTCTCTTCGCTTTCACGTGGTTTGTCTGCCTGATCAAGTTCCATAGGCGTATTATAATAAGGAACACCCCTGAAAACTGCATTCAGTTTGTAATAATAAAATGCACGCAATACTTTTGCTTCGGATAATAATTTACCTTTTACGCTTTCACTTATCGGTGCGTCGGGTAGATGTACAATGGCATCATTGGCACGGTAGATACCTGCATAATGTTGTTTCCAATAGTCTGAGAATATTCCGGAACCGATGGAAGCTGTACCGGCCAGTAGCGGATAATCGTTGTCACGGCAGGTTGCTCCCACGCTGAATGCCTCCATTAGATAAGCTTCTTTTGCTACATAACCTTCGCGCAGGGTAGCGTAGATAGATGCTACTCCCATAGTACAAAAGTTTTCGTTACTCCACATACTGCCCGATGATGCTTTATCATATGGCTTTGTGTCCAGTAAATCTCCTTGGCAACTGCTTATAGCAATTGCTGTGGCTGTTAATATGAATAATTTATTTAATAGTTTCATAAGATTTCAAGATTTATTTAGAATGTTATATTGGCACCTATTGCAATTGTCCTAAACGGAGAATAGCCCATACCGGTAGCAGATTCCGGGTCTTGGCCTTCAAATCCGGTAATTGTCAGCAGATTTTCAGCTGAAACATAAACACGTGCATTTTGCATAGCAATTTTTGAAACCCAGTTTTTCGGTAGAGTATAGCCTAGAGACAAGTTCTTCAATTTAATGTAATCACCTTTGTACAGCCATAAGGTTGTATTGCCATGACGATTTTGTACATAGCCGTCTATATAAGCCATACGTGGATATTTTGCGTTGATGTTGGTACGTGGATCATCCGGATTTTCGGGATTGTAGAAATAATGATTTTCAGCAACCCGTTGTGCGATAGTACTACCCCATTCAGTAGATGCGGCGTTGTATCCTGTGGTTGCCCCCCAATATATGCTGAATCCGGCAGCTCCTGCCCATACCATAGAGAGGTCGAATCCTTTCCATGCGGCAGAGGCCTGAAAACCGAAATTGTATTTAGGCTTATTGGAAGTTTTTTGGAAAGTATAGTCATTATCATCGCCATATACTCCATTATTATTGGAGTCGGCATAGATGTAATCACCATACCAGATCTTGTTTTTAGCAACCGTTTTCCCCGGTTGAAATTCATATCCGGCTGCGATCATATCTTTCACCCATGCCATATCTTTTTCTGTACGGATCATACCGGTCTTAGGTCCTCCTTGAGGGTTTACGCTGCCATCCGCATTGTAGTAAGAGCCATTGCCATGATAAACGTTCCGTAAATAGTATTCGTTCATCATGCGGCCTTCAACAATGGGTGTTGTGCCACCACTGGACACTTTACCGATATTATCTTCCCATTTACCACCGGTCAGTTTATTATTCGGATCTTCTACCCATGTTCTTTCATAAGTGCCGTTATAGGCATCGATATTGCTTTTGTTGTATGAGAAGTTACCGTTAATGGAGTAGCTTACCCCTCCTATGTTATCACGCCATCCCAGTGATAACTCGACTCCCTTATTGCTCACTTTGGCGAGGTTCTGACGGGGGGCAGTCATTGTTCCGAATACATAAGGAATAGTCGGGCGGTATAAGATACCGTCAGTTTTCTTTTGATACAGGTCGGCACTTATGCTCAGACGGTTCTTTAATAAATTAACATCAATACCAAAGTTGACAGAGGTGGTAGATTCCCATTTCAGTAAGCTATTGGCGATGGCACCCATATACAATGCAGAATTTAAGGCATTTCCAAATACTGCGTTGGTGGTACTGTATACCGACATGTATTCGTAGTTACCAATTTCAGAGTTACCTAATTTACCCCAGGATGCACGGACTTTCAGGTTATCCAGCCAGATACGGGTATTTTCCATGAAGCTTTCTTCTGAGATGCGCCATGCACCTGATAAGGAAGGGAAGAATCCCCAACGATGATCTTTGTGGAAACGTGAGGAGCCGTCATAACGGAAATTTGCCTCAAATAAATACCGGGAATTATATGCATAGTTCACGCGTCCAAATACAGAACGTGTGGCATAATCCTGGGTTGCACCTTTGGTACTTGTCATTTCGGTTGCTTCATCAAACTGGTTCAGTGATTCGTCGATCAAACCTTTCTTTGCGGCATCTACAGTATAGTAATTCTTATAGAATTCCTGATAGCCTAACAGCGCGGATACATCGTGTTTCTGAGCAAATGTATGATGGTAGTTTAACAGGTTTTCCAATGTATAAGAGTAATTGGACTCATAACCGAAACTTGTACTTAATTGAGAAGGAGGAGTGATACCATCGACAATTACCCCGTCACTGAAACGTGTCTGATAAGCAGGTACTCCCCATTGGCGGGTTTCGTAGATGTAACGGTTGTAATTGAAATTGAAATCCCAGCTTAAATCTTTAAAGAACTTGACCTTGCTAAATAGGGTCGTGTTGAAACGGTTGTAGCGTTTGAAGCCATCATTCCGTGCCAGTTTATATAGTGGGTTATTGGCTGTTGCACGTTCGTCCGGACATTCCGGGTAGCCGAAACTTCCGTTCCATTCGGGATAAGTACCGGCTGTAGATTGTCGGAGGAAAGTATTGGCATTGCTAAAGTCACCCACTTCACGATCCATTTGTGAAGCATAAGTACGCGTACCTAAAGTCAACCATTGAGTTGGATTGGCTTCAATATTGGCACGTACAGAATAGGTCTTGTTGGCTGTATTGTCTACAATACCTTCATTATCCTGATAGCGGGCTGACAATAGGAAACGAATTTTGTTAGATCCTCCTGAGACTGAAAGGTTATGTTCGTGTATCATACCTCCTGAGTATAATTCTTTCAGCCAGTTGGTATTTGGGTATGCGATGTAATTAGGAACACCGTTTTCATTTACTCCATTGGGATCTTTTGATTTCTCTCTCCATAAATCGATATACTTTTGGTCAAAAAGAGTACCGGAGCCAACATTTTCGCAAGATTCGTTCATTAATTCCATATAATCCGCATAGTTACTCATCGTTTCGATCATGCGTGTCGGGCTGTTGAAAGAGATGCGTCCACTATAGTTTACCTGTATTTTGTCTCGATCACCGCTTTTTGTTGTGACTAAGATGACTCCGTTGGCAGCACGGGCACCATAAATAGCACAGGAAGCTGCATCTTTTAGAATAGAGATATTTTCTATGTCCTGAGGGTTAATAGCATTCAATGAACCTTCCATACCATCTATGATAATCAAAGGTGAGGCATTATTCATTGTACCGTTACCACGTACCCGTAAGGTTGTGTTATCTTCTCCCGGCATTGCCGAGCCTGAACTGGCTTGAAGTCCTGGACTTAGACCGGCTAATGCCGAAGATACTGTCGTAATGGGGCGTGATTTAGTTTGTTCTTCAAAATCAACGGAAGATACGGCACCTGTTAAATTGGCCTTTTTCTGTGTGCCATATCCAACTACTACTACCTCATCGAGTGTTTTGCTGTCTTCTTCCAATTGGATGTTGAAAGACACCTGGTTGCCACTTACTTTGACTTCTTTATTAAGATAGCCGATGTAAGAGATTTGCAGTGTTGCGTTGGACGGTACTTCGAGACTAAATTCTCCGTTCAGGTTTGTGATGACGCCAATAGTTTTATTACCTTTCACAATGACGTTGGCTCCGATAATCGGTTCTCCATTTGCATCTTTTACAATACCTTTAACCGTTCTGCGCTGTTGGGGGACTGCTGTGATCGCATCTCCGTTTTCAACTGTCTCTTGTGAAGAAACAGCCCAGGCGCTACCGCTTAAAAGCATTATTAACGATGTACTTACAAGTACCCTTTTAGAAGATAAGGGTAGCAAATGTAATTTGCTTTTTCTCATAATACTTTAGATTGAGTTAATAAAAGTGTTAAATACACCACAAAACTACGGTAACTGATCTGATCCGATGTGATACTTTTATTCTCAATAAGGACACTAATTATTCATAGTCAATTTGGAGTCTGACTTAATCCGTATTTCCTATATGGCTTTTATGTACAAAATTTTGCGATAGGATACTTAATCAGATAGATATATTGGACATAATTTGTTCTTTTTCATTATCCGTATACTATTAAACTTTACAAAATATGAATAACATGGTTGAACTATGTCGTGGAAGAGACCCCTCTATGCTATTTTTGTTCGCAATATAGGCACTAATTGTTCTTAACTAAGTAGAAGTTCCAGAAGAACTTTGGCGATGTCGCTGGAGAAAGAACGTATTGAAAAGGAACATATTGAAGAGATGAACCAAGCTAAACTACGATTCTTTACCAATGTGAGCCATGAGTTTCGTACTCCTTTAACTCTTATTATAAGTCAGGTAGAGCTTATGTTACAAAAGAATACGATACCTCCATCTTTGCATAATAGTATTTTCAGGATAAGGAAGCATGCCCAACAAATGAAACTTCTAATTTCAGAATTGCTTGACTTTCGGAAATTCGATCAGAACTATATCCAATTAAAACTATCGGAACAAAGTCTGAATACATTTTTAGAGGAAGTCTATCTTTCTTTCTCTGCTTATGCCTCTCAGAAGTCCATTTCTTACCATCTGAAACTGTTGGAGCAGGATGTCTCTATTTGGATAGATGACTGGCAAATGCGAAAAGTTTTGTTTAATTTGCTTTCGAATGCTTTTAAACATGTTCCGGATAAAGGAGAAATAAGCATATTAACCTCTACCACACCGGATCAGGTTGTTATTGCAGTTAAGGATTCCGGGAATGGCATTAGTAAAGAAGAACAGGAACGGATATTTGATCGTTTTTATCAGGCGAACAATCGGAATAAAGCGATTCATGTTGGCACTGGTATCGGACTTGCATTAACGAAAAGTATCATTCAGCTACATCATGGTACAATTGAGGTAGAAAGTGAGTTAAATGAAGGAAGCTGTTTTATTGTGAAGTTACCTAAAACCCGTGATTGTTTTGAAAAGGATACTGAAGTCGTTTTTCTGGAATCTCCGGAAAAGGAACCTATGGTACAAGAGAATACCATACCGGATGAGAATTTTATGAAAAAGGATGATTCTACATTCGAAACTCCCTTGATAGATGAACGGGAAGGGAAACGGAAAGTATTATTGGTAGAAGATAATGTGGAGCTTTTGCAGGTACTCAAAGAAATATTTTCATCACTTTATCAGGTGGTGACGGCTGCTAATGGCGAGGAGGGACTGAAACAGGCTTTTGCAGAAGTGCCCGATTTGATAGTGAGCGATGTTATGATGCCGGTAATGACAGGAACGGAAATGTGTCTGAAAATAAAGAATAACATAAGCTTGTGCCATATTCCGGTTGTGTTGTTAACAGCACTTGACACTGTAGATCAAAATATAGAAGGGCTACGCCGTGGAGCAGACGATTATATCACCAAGCCTTTCAATGCAAAAATCTTAATAACCCGTTGCAATAATTTGATTCGTAACCGCTTGTTGATGCAAAGCCGTTTTGCCAAAGATCAGATTTTAGAAATCAACCTGTTGGCAGCCAATCCAATAGATAAAGGCTTCTTGGATAGAGTGATTAAGGTAGTAGATAAACATATTGATAATGAGGATTTTGATATTGGTATGTTATGTCAGGAACTTGGAATGGGGCGAACATTGTTGCACACCAAATTTAAAGCATTGACAGGGATGACACCCAATGAATTTATTCTAAATCACCGGTTGAAAATAGCATCGCTGATGTTAAAGAACGAACCTTATTTACAGGTAGCAGAAATATCCGATAGATTAGGTTTCGGTTCTCCACGCTATTTCAGCCGTTGTTTTAAAAATCAGTATAACGTTACTCCGATGGAATATCGCAAAGGGGCTAAACAGGAAAATCTTAAATGACCTAAGGCGGATACCAGATAAGGGAAATAACATCTGAAAGTAAATTTATGCTCGTAAAGAAGACTATTTAATCAATATGGACTCATGGTCTATTTAAATAGCTGGATTAAAAAGAATCTGATGATAGGTAAGAGAAGAGAGGCTTTGCCGTAATATCGCCAAAGTTCTTCTGGAACTTTTTTCGCGCCAGATAAAATAGGTCACTGAAATGCTGATAGTGATGTAACTGAGCCATGCCCACCAAGTAAGGTACCATGGGGTACTGATATGTATTTGTAATAAGATCTCCTGTGCTTTGCGCATTTTCAGGGAGTTCCCTTTTTGCCGTACGTGTAACACGTAGTCTCCAGGATCCAGATTGGTGTATTTCAGGCTTGTTTGTGAGGTGAGTGACCATTGCTTGTCAAAACCTTCTAACTGATACTCATACCAAGTATTATTCAGTATAT